>ERZ1645187.49-NODE-49-length-109248-cov-40.725889_pt1 | contig 109248 bp, 95 predicted proteins | sample MGYA00575352_ERZ1645187 | MGnify/ENA primary metagenome ERZ1645187 (study PRJEB40837, sample SAMN11349314) | freshwater sediment metagenome | isolation source: river sediment | host: Sediment | place: India: Wazaribad , New Delhi | collected 2017-02-21 ...
ACGCCGCGCATGCTCGGCGCCTTCAACGAGGCGACGCCGGACTGGCTGTCCTTCTACATGTTCACCTTCTTCACCGACCGCGACGGCAAGATGCAGCTCGAGTCGCTGGCCCAGTCCGGCTTCGATCCGCTGTCGCGCTCCTGCCGCTTCATGCTGACGGAAGAAGCCCACCACATGTTCGTCGGCGAGACCGGCGTCGGCCGCACCATCCAGCGCACCTGCGAGGCGATGAAGAAGGCCGGCATCGAAGACCCCAACGATGTCGCGAAAGTGCGCGCGCTCGGCGTCATCGACCTGCCGCTGATCCAGAAAAAGCTCAACATGCACTATCCGTTGACGCTCGATCTGTTCGGCGCGGAAATCTCGACCAATTCGGCTAATTATTTCAACGCCGGCCTCAAGGGCCGCTTCGGCGAGAACAAGATCGACGACGATCACCAGCTCACCAACGCGACCTATCCGGTGCTGAAATTCATCGACGGCAAGATCGTCAAGGAAGACGTGCCGGCGCTGACCGCGCTCAACATGCGTCTGCGCGACGACTACACCGAGGATTGCGCCAAGGGCGTCGAGCGCTGGAACAAGATCATCGAGAAGGAAGGCGTGAATTTCCGTCTCGAACTGTCGCATGTCGCCTTCAACCGTCAGGTCGGCGAGTTCAAGGATATGCATGCGACGCCGAAGGGCATCATCCTGTCCGACGCCGATTGGGCCAAGGCGCGCGATAATTATCTGCCCTCGCGCGACGATCTCGCCTTCCTCGACTCGCTGATGAAGCCGTGCCACGCTCCCGGCCAATACGCGAGCTGGATCGCGCCGCCGAAAGTCGGCATCGACGGCAAGACCGGCGATTTCGAATATGTGAAAATCGCCGCCTGAGGCTGCGGCGGCGCCGACCCTTCCGGGAAGAGGCGCCGCGCTTCATGCAACGTCATGGCCGGGCTTGTCCCGGCCATCCACGATTGCAAGGCTGATCTTGCGGCGTTCGCGCGGCGGCCCGGCGTGGATGCCCGGGTCGAGCTCGGGCATGACGTTGCGGGGGCATTGGCGCGCCGCCGTTCGTCGTTCAACTTCGCGCCATCATCTCGTTCCGGACCTTCGCCCATGACCGCCTTGATCAAACAGCACCTCATCGACCCGGAAATTTGCATTCGCTGCAACACCTGCGAGGAGGCCTGCCCGATCGACGCGATCACGCATGACGACAACAATTACGTCGTCGATGCGTCGAAGTGCAATTTTCAGATGGCCTGCGTGCCGCCCTGTCCGACCGGCGCCATCGACAATTGGCGCATGGTCACGAAGCCCTACACGCTCGAGGAACAATATTCCTGGAGCGAGTTGCCGAAACAGGAAGAGGTTGGCGGCGCGGCGCCCGAGGCGGCCGAGGACGAAGTCGAGAAGATTCTCGCCCGCGCCCACGACGGCATGGGCGGCAAGGCGGTTGCGCCCTATACGGCCTCGAAGCCCGTCATCAATCTCTACAATCGCGGCAAGCCCGCCATCGCCACCGTCACCGGCGCCTATCGCATCACGGGCGAGGAATCCGAAATCGACGTGCGCCATATCATTCTCGATTTCGGCAACCAGTCGTTTCCGGTGCTCGAAGGCCAGTCGATCGGCATCGTGCCTCCTGGTCTTGGCCCGGATGGCAAGCCGCACAACATCCGGCTCTATTCCATCGCCTCGCCCCGTCACGGCGAACGCCCCAACACCAACAACCTGTCGTTGACGGTCAAGCGCGAGCCAAACGGCGTTTGCTCGAACTACATGTGCGACCTGAAGAAGGGCGACAAGGTCGAGGTGACGGGCCCCTTCGGCGCCACCTTCCTGATGCCGAACGATCCGCTCGCCAACATCATCATGATCTGCACAGGCACGGGGTCTGCGCCGTTCCGCGGCTTCACGGAGTGGAAGCGGCGGATCATGCCGAGCGCGCCCGGCCGCTTCGTCATTTTCTTCGGCGCCCGCCGCCCGCAGGATCTGCCCTATTTCGGCCCCTTGCAGAAAGTGCCGGACAGCCTGCTCAACAAGCATTTCGCCTGGTCGCGCGTGCCGGGCGAGGCCAAGACCTATGTGCAGGATCTGATGCGCCAGCAAGGACCGATGCTGGCCGATCTGCTCAAGTCCAATGCGACCCACGTCTATATCTGCGGCCTGAAAGGCATGGAGCAGGGGGTGGACGCCGCCCTCGACGACATTTGCCGCGGCGCCGGCGTGCAATGGGCCGAATTGCGCAAGGATATGCGCGAAAAAGGCCGCTATCACGTCGAGACCTACTAAGCCGCGTTCAGCGTAGGTTCATCCCGTCTCTCGTCCTGTGCGCCCGGTCGCAGCGCGCAGGACGCATTGCGGTTTGCCTCGAAAAGTGAGAGGCAGAACAGGCCGTTTCCGGTTGGGCCGGACGGCGCGGCGATGGCGGGAGCAGGGTCATGGGCAAGGTCTGGCGCGGTCTGGCGATTGTGGCCGCGCTGGCGCTGACGGGCGCTCTGCTTTGGCCGATCTTCAAGCCAGCCGGTCCGACGCCGCCGCAGGGCGGCGGGCGGCGCGGCGGCGAAGCCGGCGCGCCTGTTCCCGTTCTCGTCGCGTCGGCGCGCGTCGCCGACACGCCCGTCTATCTTGAGGGCGTCGGCACGGTCAAAGCGCTCAATTCCGTTGTCGTGCGTCCGCAGGTCGACGGCCAGATCGTCGAGATCGCCTTCAAGGAGGGGCAGGACGTCGCCAAGGGCGATGTGCTCGCCCGCATCGACCCGACGCTCTATCAGGCCGCGCTGGCGCAGGCGACGGCCAAGAAGGGGCAGACCGAGGCGCAACTCGCCAACGCCCGGCGCGATCTTGTCCGCTACGAGACGCTCGTCGCCAACAAGGCCGGCACCGTCCAGCAGCTTGAAACGCAAAGGGCGCTGATCGCCCAGTTCGAGGCGCAAATTCGCGCCGATCAGGCCGCCATCGATTCCGCCGCGGCGACGCTTGGCTACACGACGATCCGCGCCCCGATTTCAGGCCGCGCCGGCCTGCGGATGGTCGATGTCGGCAATCTCGTGCGCGCCGGCGAGACGTCCGGCCTCGTCACGCTCACGCAGCTGAAGCCGATTTCGGTCCTGTTCAATCTCGCTCAGCAGCACGCCCCGCGCGTCATGACGGCTTTGGCTTCCGGCGCGGGCGTTCCCGCCGAGGCGCTCGACGGCGAGGCCCGGATCGTCATCGATCGTGGCGCGCTGGCCGTCGTCGACAACCAGATCGACCAGACGACCGGCACCATCCGCCTCAAGGCCGAGTTTCCCAACGCCGAACTGAAGCTTTGGCCCGGCGGCTTCGTCAATGTGCGGCTGACGGTCGAGATGTTGCGCGGCGTCATCGTCGCGCCCTCCGCCGCCATCCAGCGTGGGCCGAAGGGCGCCTTCGTCTATGTCGTCGACGGCGACCGCGCCGCTGTTCGGCCGGTGACGGTGCGTCAGCAGGATGAGACCGACGCGGTCGTCGCCGAAGGACTCGCCGCCGGCGATCGCGTGGTGACGACCGGCTTCGCCCGCTTGACCGATCAGGCGCGCATCGCCGTCGGTTCGGGCGGGGACCGCCCGCCGCCGCGCCCGCAAGTCCAGAGCGCGCCGGCCGATCAGGGCGGCGCCAACGCCGCAGCGCCCGCCGCCGATCCCGCAGCCGGGCAGGGCGAGCGCCGCAAACGCCGCCGCGAAGGCGGCGGGCCGCCGCAATGAGCGTCTCCACGCCGTTCATCCGTCGCCCGGTGGCGACGTCGTTGCTCGGCATCGCGACGCTTCTGGCGGGCGTGCTTGGCTATATCGGGCTTCCTGTTTCCGCGCTGCCGCAGGTCGAGTTTCCGACCATTCAGGTGACGACGCAGATGCCGGGCGCCGATCCCGACACGATGCTGGCGCTCGTCACGGCGCCGCTCGAGCGCCAGCTCGGCCAGATCGCCGCCACCGAGGCGATGACGTCGCAATCCTCCTTCGGCCTTTCCGAGGTCACGCTGCGTTTCGCGCTCGACCGCGACATCGACGGCGCCGCGCAGGACGTGCAATCGGCGATCAACGCCGCCGCCTCGACCCTGCCGCGCAATCTGCCCTATCCGCCCGTCTACGCCAAAGTGAACCCGGCCGACGCGCCCATCGCCACGCTCGCGCTGACCTCGCCCAACGTATCGATGCGTCAGTTGAGCGATCTCGCCGATACGCTGGTGGCGCAGAAATTGTCGCAGGTGACGGGCGTCGGCCATGTCAGCGTGCAAGGCGGCCTCAAGCCTGCGATCCGCATTCAGGCCGATCTTTCCCGCCTGTCGAATTATGGGCTCGGGCTGTCCGACATTCGCGCCGCCATCGCCGCCGCCAATGTCGCCGGCCCCAAAGGCGCCCTCGACGGCCCGCAGCAATCCTTCACCATCGCCGCCAACGACCAGCTCACGGCGGTCGAGTCTTATCGCAATCTCGTCGTGGCCTCGCGCGCCGGCGCGCCGGTCCTGCTGAAAGATGTGGCCGACATCGTCGATGGGCTGGAGAACGCCCGATCCGGCGGTTGGCGCAACGGCCAGCCCGCCGTCATCATCGACGTGCGCCGTCAGCCGGGCGCCAATGTCGTCGAAACGGTGAGACTGCTGCAAACGGAGGTCGCGCGCCTGCGCCGCGCCCTGCCGGCGGACGTTGCGCTCGATCTCGTCAGCGACCGCACCGGCTCCATCCGCGCCGCCATCCGCGACGTGCAATTCACGCTGGCCCTGTCGGTCGGGCTCGTGGTGCTCGTCGTCTTTCTCTTTCTGCGCAGCCTGTCTGCGACCATCATCGCCGGCGTCGCCTTGCCGCTGTCGCTGATCGCGACCTTCGGCGTCATGTGGATCGCGGGCTTCAGCCTCAACAATCTGTCTTTGATGGCGCTGACCATCGGCTCCGGCTTCGTCATCGACGACGCCATCGTGATGATCGAGAACATCCATCGCCACATGGAGCGCGGCGAGAAACCCTTCGCCGCCGCGCTCAACGGCGCAAGCGAAATCGGCTTCACCATCGTCTCGCTGACGTTGTCGCTTCTGGCCGTCTTCATCCCGTTGCTGTTCATGAGCGGACTCGTCGGTCGCATGTTCCGCGAATTCGCCATGACCTTGGCGATCGCCGTCGTCGTCTCGGCCATCGTGTCGCTGACGCTGACGCCGATGATGAGCGCGCGGCTGCTGCGCGCCCGTCATACGCCCGCGCCGGAGGGCGACGGCCACGTCTTGTCGCAAATGGTCAAGGCATATGGCCGCAGCGTCGAATGGGCGCTCGACCATCGCGGCCTCATGCTGGCGATCACGCTGGCGACGCTCGCCGCCACGGCGGCGCTCTACATCGTCTCGCCCAAGGGCTTCCTGCCGCGGCAGGATACGGGCCTGATCATGGCGCGCGCGCGCGTCGCCTCGACCTCGTCTTTCGAGCGTTTGCAACGCCTGCAAAACGCCGCTGCGGCGACGATCCGAGACGACGAGGCCGTCGCCGACGTGGTCGGCGCCATCGGGCCCGGCGCTGCAGGATCGACATCGAGCGACGGCCGTCTGTGGATCGTGCTCAAGCCGCGCGAAGCAGGTCGCGCCAATGTCGACGTCGTCATTCTTCGACTGCGCGAAAAGCTCGCCGCGCAGCCCGACATCGATGTCGCTTTCTCGGCGGTGCAGGATGTGCAGATCGCCGCCAACGCCGGCCGCGCGCCCTACCAATATGTGCTGTCGGGCGGCGACGCCGACGAATTGCAGGACTGGACCGCGAAGCTCGCCGAAAGACTGCGCGATGCGCCGGATCTGCAATCCGTCGCGCCGGAAATCCCCGACGGCGGCCTGCGCATGCGCATTGACGTCGACCGGCAGAAAGCCGGAAGGCTGGGCGTCTCGTTGCAGCAGGTGGTCGATCTGCTCAACGATTCCTTCGGCCAGCGGCAAATTTCGACAATCTACGCGCAGGCGAACCAATATCGCGTCGTGCTCGAGTCGATGCCGCGCTATCGCGACGCGCCGTCCGATCTCGATCGCCTGTTCGTGACCGCCGCCGGCGGCGCGCAAATTCCCCTGTCGTCAATCGCGCGCTTCGCCGAAACCCAGGCGCCGCTCGCCATCGTGCATCAGGGGCAATATCCGGCGGCGATCCTCGGCTTCGATCTCGCGCCGGGCGCGTCGCTGAGCCATGCCGTCGAGACGATCCGCGCCGCGCAGGCCGACCTCGGCATGCCGGCGACGATTGTCGGCGCCTATTCCGGCGAGGCGGCGGAATTCGCCCGCGCGCTGGAGGGCCAACCGTGGCTCATCCTCGCCGCCGTCATCGCCATCTATATCGTGCTCGGCGTTCTCTACGAGAGCGCCATCCACCCGCTGACGATCCTTTCGACATTGCCCTCGGCCGGCGTCGGCGCGCTGATCGCGCTGCGCCTCGCCGGCATGGACCTGTCGATGATCGCGCTCATCGGCGTCATCCTGCTGATGGGCATCGTCAAGAAAAACGCGATCATGATGATCGACTTCGCCATCGAGGCGGAGCGCACGCGCGGCGTCGGTCCGCGCGAGGCGATCCTGCAGGCGGCGATGCTGCGTTTCCGGCCGATCATGATGACGACGCTCGCCGCGCTCTTCGGCGCCTTGCCTCTGGCGCTCGAACGCGGCGTCGGTTCCGAATTGCGCAATCCGCTTGGCGTGGCGGTGGTCGGCGGGTTGCTGTTGAGCCAACTCGTCACGCTCTACACAACGCCGGTCATCTACATCGCATTTGAAAGCCTGCGCACGAAGCTCACCGGCGCCAATGCCGCGCAACCGGCGGAGGCGGCCGAATGAAAGGGTTTTCCGACCCGTTCATCGCGCGCCCCATCGGCACGATCCTGATGGCGATCGGCCTTCTGATCGTCGGTCTCGTCGCCTGGCGGCAATTGCCGGTGGCGAGCCTGCCGACTGTCGACCTGCCGACGATCATGATCATCACCGCGCGGCCCGGCGTCGACCCGGCCGATATGGCCGCGACGGTCGCCGCGCCCATCGAGCGCCGCCTTGGCGAAATTTCGGGCGTCACCGAAATCACGTCGAGCAATGCGCTGGGCTTCACCCAGATCATCGTGCAGTTCGATCTGTCGCGCAAAGTCGATTCCGCCGCGCGCGACGTGCAGGCCGCGCTCAACGCCGCCATGTCGGACTTGCCCAGCGACATGCCGATGCTGCCGGTGTTTCGCAAGCTCAACCCGGCTTCGGCGCCGGTGCTGATCCTGACGCTCACCTCCGACGTCTTGCCCGGCAGCGCCCTTTATGATTTCGCCGACACGGTGTTGGTGCAGCGTCTGTCGCAGGTGGCGGGCGTTGGCGACGTGTCCGTCAACGGCGCCGAGCAGCCGGCGATCCGCGTGCGCGCCGATCCTTCGCGCCTGGCTGCGGCGGGGTTGACCTTCGCCGATCTGCGCGCGGCGATCATCGGCGCCAACGCGCTCGGCCCCGTTGGTCGCATCGAGAACGACGAGAGGGCCGAAACGCTCGCCATCAACGGCCAATTGTTCGAGCCGGAAGCCTATCGCGACATTGTCGTCAAGCGCCGGCCCGAAGGCGCGATCCTGCTCGGCGATGTCGCAAGCGTGCAGCGCGGCGTGCGCAATACGCGCTCCGCCGCCTGGCGCGATGGCAAGCAGGCCGTCATCGTCATCGTCACGCGTCAGGCCGGCGCCAACGTGCTCGCAGTCGTCGATCGCATCAAGGAAATCCTGCCGAGCATCGGCGCGCTGATGCCGACGGGCGTCGAAATGTCGGTTCTGGCCGACCGCACGCAAACGGTGCGCGCCAGCGTCAACGAAATGCAATGGACGCTGATCGCGACATTGGCTCTGGTGATGATCGTCGTCTTCGGCTTTCTGCGCCGCGCCATTCCGACCATCGCCGCAGGCATTGCGATTCCTTTGTCGCTCGCGGGCTCGGCCGTCGCCATGTGGGCGGCGGGCTTTTCCATCGATAATATTTCGCTGATGGCGCTCGCCGTCGCCATCGGCTTTGTTGTCGACGACGCCATCGTCATGATCGAGAACATCATGCGCGGCGTCGAAGACGGTCTGACGCCGATGCAGGCGGCGCGCAAGGGCGCGCGCGAGATCGGCTTCACCGTCCTTTCGATTTCGCTGTCGCTGATTGCGGCTTTCATTCCGCTTCTGCTGATGGGCGGCTTGGTCGGCCGCATGTTCCGCGAGTTTTCCGTGACGCTGGTTTTCGCCATCGTCGTCTCGACGATCGTGTCGCTGACCGTCACCCCGATGATCTGCGCGCATTTTCTGAAGCGTGAACCGCGGCGTGAAAACGACAACGGCCGCGGTGCGAAACTGGCGCAGGCGATGTCGGCTTTCTACCGCGCGTCGCTCATAGTCACGCTCCGGCGTCCATCGCTGATGATTCTGGTGCTTGTCGCGTCGATCGGCCTTACTGTCGCACTGTTCGTGAAGACGCCGAAAGGCTTCCTGCCGCAGGACGATTCCGGCCTGATCTTCGCCATGACGCAGGCAGCCAACGATATTTCCTTTCCGGCCATGTCGGCGTTGCAGCAGAAGGCGGCGGCGGTCGTGCTCGCCGATCCGGCGGTGGCGGGGGTCGGCTCGTCGCTGGGCGTCGCCGGCGCGACGACGGTCAATCAGGGCCGCATGTTCGTGGCGCTGAAGCCGCTCGCCGAACGCGGCGGCGTCTCGACCCAGGCCGTCATCGACCGCCTGCGCCGGCCGCTCGCCATTCCGGGCGTCAACACCTTTCTGGTTCCGGCCTCGGACCTGCGCATCGGCGGACGCTCCAGCCGCTCGCAATATCAATTCACCATTTGGGCGCAGGAACTCGACGAGCTTCTCGCCTATGCCCCGCGCGTGCTTGAGGCCATGCGGGGAATTCCGGGTCTCGTCGATGTGACGACGGACCGCGAGCCGAACGGCCTGCAGGCCAATGTCACGATCGATCGCGCGCGCGCCGCGCGTCTCGGCGTCAGCGTGCTGTCGGTCTCCGACGCGCTGAATGACGCTTTCGCGCAACGACAGATTTCGACGCTCTACGGTCCGCGCAATCAATACCGCGTCATTCTCGAAGCCGAACAGGTCAATCGCAACGATCCCACGGACATTGCCTCGCTGCATGTCTCCACGGCCGATGGCCGCGCCGTGCCGGCGCCGGCCGTGGCGACGATGACGCTTGGCGCGGCGCCGCTGGTCATCAACCACCAGGGGCAATTTCCCTCGGTGACGATCAGCTACAATCTTGCGCCGGGCATGACGCTTGATGCGGCGTCGAAAGCCATCGACGCGGCCGTTGCGGCGCTGCATCCGCCGCCGTCGCTGCGCTCGGAGCCGGCGGGCGAGGCCAAGAGCTTCGCCAGCGCCGGCTCGAACCAGATGTTGCTCATCCTCGCCGCGCTCGTCGCCGTCTATATCGTGCTCGGCGTGCTCTACGAGAGCCTCATCCATCCGCTGACGATTCTCTCGACCTTGCCGCCTGCCGGCTTCGGCGCGCTTCTGGCGCTCAATTGGGCCGGGCTGGAACTGTCGCTGATCGCGCTGATCGGCGTCATTCTGCTCATTGGCATCGTCAAGAAGAACGGCGTCATGCTGGTCGATTTCGCGCTCGACGCCGAGAGGCGGCGCGGCATGACGCCGAAGGACGCGATCATCGAGGCGGCGATCGCGCGCTTCCGTCCGATCATGATGACGACGCTGGCCGCCTTTCTCGGCGCGTTGCCGTTGATCGTCGCGGTCGGGCCGGGCGCCGATCTGCGCCGTCCGCTCGGCGTCGCCATCGCCGGCGGCCTGTTTGTCTCGCAATTGCTGACGCTGTACACGACGCCTGCGGTCTACCTCGCTTTCGACAGGTTGAGCCGCCGCGTGCGTGGGCGTCGCGCCGACGACGCCGTCGCGACAGGGAATCTGGCGCAAGAGGTGAAGCCATGACGCTGATGCTGGCGCGCGTCGCGCGCCCAGAGGAAATCGAGGCGGCGCTTGCCGCCGGCGTCGATATGATCGGCCTCGCGGAGGGTCACGACGGCGCGACGGCGCCGGCTGATGCGCACGCCGCGCTCGCCCTGCTGGCGAATCGCGCGCCCTTGTCGGCGCGCGCCGGCGCCGCAGGCGCGCCTCAGGCCGAGGAGGCGCAGCGCCTCGCGGCTCTGGCGCAGGCGGGTTGCGCCTATGTCGAGGTTCTGGCGTCGCGCCCGCCGCGCCCCGAACAATGGGCGGCCATGGTCGCCGCCGCCGGCGCCGCGCGCGTCATCGGCGTCATCGACGCGGGCGCGCCGGTCGAGCGCGCGATGATCGAGGCGATCGCATCCGCCGGCTTTCACGCCGCCATGCTCGATCTGGCTCGCGCGGCGCGCGGCCGCCTGCTCGGGCGGCGCACCATCGCCGAGGTCGAGGCCTTCGTGCGCGCCTGCCGCGAGGCGGGTCTCGCCTGCTGGCTGGGCGGCGGTCTGGAGGCGCCGGACGCGCCGCGCCTGCTGCCGCTCGGGCCCGACGTTCTGGTTTTCGGCGCGGCTTTGCGCAGCCCGCGTGATGGCGGCCTCGATCCGCAGCGCCTGCGCACCTTGCGCGCTTTGGTGCCGCGCCGCCGTCCGCCGCAAACGGCGCAGCAGCCGGCGCGCGCCATCGACCGCGTTTTCGTGCGCGATTTCGTCGTTGAGGCTTCCGTCGGCGCCTATGCCGACGAGCGCGCGCGCCCCCAGCGCCTGCGCTTCAACGTCGATGTCGACGTGCATCGGCCAACCGTGCATCGCGACGACATGCGCGACGTATTTTCCTATGACGTGATCGTCGATGCGATTCGTCTGCGGCTGGCGCGCGGCCATGTCGCCATGGTCGAGACTCTGGCCGAAGACATCGCCGCCGTCGTCATGGCGAGCGATCTGGCGATGCGCGTCTGCGTCCGCGTCGAAAAGCTCGACGTGATCGCCGGCGCCGTTGGCGTCGAAATCATTCGCGCCCGCGAGACCGTCTGACCGGCGCGGGCGACAAGGAGCAAGAGATGAAAACGTCACCGCTGAGCGATGCGGAAATTGCGCGGCGCCTCGAACGCGACCTGCCGGGCTGGCGTCATGTCGATGGCGCGATCCGCCGCCGCTACCGCACCGGCGGCTGGAAATCCGGCCTGTCGCTCGTCGCCGCCATCGGCGCTTTGGCCGAAGCGGCGGACCATCATCCCGACTTGCTGCTGCGTTACGCCGATCTCGAAGCGCGGCTCGCCACGCACGACGCCGGCGGCGTGACGGAAAAGGACATCGCGCTCGCCCGCGACATCGAAACTCTGTTCGGCCGCGACGCCGATCCCGAAAGCGCGACGCCGGACGGCGGCTGACGGGTTCTGGCTTCTGCGATTCTGGGTTAGGAAGCCCGCGTGAATTTTTCCGGAGCCGATCAGGTGCAGACGCCCTTCACGCCTATCGACGGCAAAATCGTTCTCGCCCGCCGCGACCGGTTTCTCGGCGCAATCGGCGCGCGGCCGCTCGTCATGGGCATTCTCAACGTCACGCCGGATTCTTTCTCGGACGGGGGACGATTCAACGGCCTTGACGCTGCGCTCGCGCAGGCCCGCCGCATGGCGCGGGAAGGCGCCGACCTCATCGACGTCGGCGCGGAATCGACCCGCCCCGGCCATAGTCCGGTTGCGGAGCAAGACGAACTGGCGCGGCTCGAACCGTTGCTGGCGCCGCTCGCAGTCGCCGTCGATCTGCCGTTTTCGGTGGACACCTACAAGGCTAATGTCGCGCGCCGCGCCATCGCATGGGGCGCAAGCGTCGTCAACGACGTCTGGGGCTTCCAGCGCGATCCAGACATGGCGCGCGTCGTCGCCGAGACGGGGGCTGCGGCGGTCGTCATGCACAATCGCGACGACAAGGACGAACGCCTCGACATCCGTGCCGACATGCGCCGGTTTTTCGAGCGCACGCTGAAACTGGCGGACGCAGCCGGCGTCCCGCGCGCGCGTCTGGTGCTCGATCCGGGCGTTGGCTTCGGCAAGACCAAGGAGCAGAATCTCGCCGCGCTCGCCGATGTCGGCGATCTGGGGCGTGATTTCGGCTTGCCCGTTCTCGTCGGCGTGTCGCGCAAGTCGATCTTCGGGCTGCTGCTCGGCGCGGAGGTCGACGCGCGTCTCATCGGCACGCTGGCGGCCAATGTCGCCTGCGCGGCGCGTGGCGCGCAGGTGTTCCGGGTGCATGACGTCGCCGAGCACGTCGCTGCCTTCAAGGTGTTCGACGCCATTGCCCGCGCCTGAAACCCTCGTCGGCCTCGGCCTCGGCTGCAATCTCGGCGACGCGCCGGGCAACATCGCCCGCGCGCTGAGGCTTGTCGAAGAGCGCGGCGCCGCGCGCGTGGAGAAGATTTCGCGCGTCTACCGCACGCCGCCATGGGGCCCCGTTGCCCAGCCCGATTTCGCCAACGCCTGCGCCCTGGCGCGCACGAAGCTCGCGCCGCAGCGTCTTCTCGCCGCTCTCAAAGGCATCGAAGCCGACATGGGCCGCCAGGCCGGCGAACGCTGGGGGCCGCGGCTGATCGATCTCGACATCCTGTTTTACGGGGATGTCCGCCTCGACGAACCCGGCCTGACGATTCCGCACAAGCATCTTTTCGATCGGGCTTTCGTTCTGATTCCCTTGGCCGAAATCGCTCCGGACCTGCGCATCGCCGGACGGCTGGTCGGCGCGGCCGCGCGCGCGCTGGACGCTGCGGATATGGAAATCTGGCCCGCCCGCGACTGATCGTCGCGCTTTCGCCTTGTCTTGTTTGGTTGCTTATGAAACTATTCGCGCCAACCCCGGTGCGACATGAAAGAATGCTTGCTCAAGGGCGAACGCATCTATCTCGATGAGTTTCTGCCCTATCGTCTGAATATCCTTGCCGAGATCGTCTCGCAGGGACTGGCGCGGATTTATTCGCGCCGCTTCGGCATCAGCGTCGCCGAATGGCGCGTCATCGCGACGCTCGCCGACGGCTGCCAGATGACCGCGCGCGACATCGGCCTTCGCACCCATATGCACAAGACCAAGGTGTCCCGCGCCGTCGGCGACCTGCTGACGCGCGGCCTGATCGGTCGCCACGAAAACGAGGCCGACCGGCGCGAGGCTTTCGTCCGGCTCTCCGCCGCCGGGCGCGATGTCTACGAAATCATCGCGCCTCTGGGGCTCGCCTATCAGCGCCGTCTGGTCGAGGGCCTGTCGCCCGCCGACATGGCGGCCTTCGCGCGCATCGAAAGCCATCTCTCCTCCGTCGCGCTGAAGGCGCAGGAGGAAATTGGCGGCGACGATTTCAACGCCGTCGAAGACATGAATCAAGCAGATGAGGAGATTTGAACTATGAGCGGCAAGGCGTTCGCCTCGACCGGCGATATGGAGGCCAAGACCATCACCTTCTCCGAGGTCGGCCCCGACCTCTACGCCTTCACGGCGGAGGGCGATCCCAACACGGGCGTCATCGTCGGCGACGATTGCTGCATGGTCGTCGATGCGCAGGCGACGCCCGCCATGGCCCAGACGGTTATCGAGCGCGTGCGCAAGGTGACTGACAAGCCGATCAAATATGTCGTGCTGACGCATTATCACGCCGTGCGCGTGCTCGGCGCCTCGGCTTACGGCGCCCATTCGGTCATCGCCTCGCTTGAGACGCATCGTCTCATCGAGGAGCGCGGCCAGCAGGATTGGGAAAGCGAATACGGCCGCTTCCCGCGTCTGTTCCAGTCGGCCGAGACGATTCCCGGCCTGACCTGGCCGACGCACGCCTTCGGCGGCGAAATGAGCGTCTGGCTCGGCAAGCGCGAAGTGCGCCTGATGCATCTCGGCGCCGGCCACACCTCAGGCGACATCGTCGCCCATGTGCCGGACGCCAATGTGATGTTCACCGGCGATCTCGTCGAATATCACTCGGCCTGCTATTGCGGCGACGCCTATCTGCGCGAATGGCCTTCGACGCTGGACGCCATCCGCGACTTCAATCCGCAGGCGCTGATGCCCGGCCGCGGCGACGCGCTCGTGGGCCAGGGCACGGTGCGCGAAGCGCTGGCCTCGACCCGCGATTTCGTCACCTCGCTTTACGGCGCGGCGGAAATGTCGGTGGCCAAGGGCCGCACGCTGAAGGAATCGGCGGCCGCGACGCGCGAGGCGATGGACAAGAAATTCGGCTCCTTCGCCATCTACGAGCATTGCCTGCCCTTCAACGTCTCGCGCGCCTATGACGAAGCGCGCGGCATCGACGATCCGGTGATCTGGACGGCCGAACGCGACCGCGAGATGTGGGCGGCGTTGCAGGGGTAATATTTTACCGAATTCCCGAGAGAACAACGGATGGCTCGCGGGTTCCCTCTCCCGCGCGATAGCGTGGGGGAGGGTTAGGGAGGGGGCGTCGTGCGCGAAGCTGAAAAGCTTGTTACGAAGCGCGCTCGCCAGTTGCGTCGCGACATGACCGGCGCGGAGAAGAAATTGTGGTCGGCGTTTCGGGGACATCGGTTTGAAAATCTGCACTTTCGACGTCAGGCGCCGTGCGGACCATTCATTGCTGATTTTCTTTGCAACGAGGTCCGCCTAGTTATCGAGGTAGATGGCGCCACGCATTCGACAGATGCCGAAATTGCCCGCGACGCGCGTCGAGACCGATGGTTTGAACAAAACAGCTTCGCTGTGCTTCGATTCACGAATGATGAGGTCTATACGGCTTTTGATAGCGTTCTTGAGCGGGTCTGGATGGAGGTGGAAGCCCGACGACCCCCTCCCTAACCCTCGGCGCTCAATGCATGGAAATTCTCTCCCCGCCATCGCCAGGACCGGCTAGAAACGGCTGAACGACGCAACGGAAGACACGCCATGCCAATCATCGCCCTCACCACGCGCGACGGCGCGACGATTTCCGCCTATCGCGCCGATCCGGCGGGCAAGCCGCGCGGCGGAATGGTCGTGGCGCAGGAGATTTTCGGCGTCAACGCGCATATCCGCGCCGTCTGCGATTTCTACGCCGCCGAGGGCTATGTCGCCATCGCTCCGGCGCTTTACGACCGCATCGAGCCAGGCTTCGAAACCGGCTATGCGCCTGAGGACATGCAGCGCAGTTTCGCCATGCGCGCCAAAACGAAATTCGCCGACGTGCTGGCGGATATCGAGGCGGCCGCGCAGGTCGCCGCCGCCGGCGGCAAGGTGGGCGTCGTCGGCTATTGCTGGGGCGGAGCGGTCGCCTATGGCGCGGCCTGCCATGTTCCGGGCGTCAGCGCCGCCGTCAGCTATTACGGCGGCGGGCTCGTCACGCTGATCGGCGACAGGCCGAAATGCCCGGTCATGTTCCATTTCTCCGATCGCGACGCGCATATTCCGATGCGCGACGTGGACAAGATCGCCGCAGCTCTGCCCGAGGCGCCGCTTTACCTCTATTCGGCCGATCACGGCTTCAATTGCGACGCGCGCGCGGCTTACAACGCGGAGGCGGCAAGTCTGGCCCGCGCGCGCACGCTCGCTTTCTTCGCCGAACATCTCTGATGGACGCGCGCATGACCGGGCAACTTGACGAGGCGCGGCGCGTTCTGTCGCGGGTCTTCGGCTATGCCGATTTCCGCCCCGGGCAGGCGGAGATTCTCGACGCCGTTCTCGGCGGCGAGAATGTGCTCGCCGTCATGCCGACCGGTTCCGGCAAGAGCATGTGCTACCAATTGCCGGCGCTGGTCGATGGCGGGCTGACGCTTGTCGTCTCGCCGCTGATCGCGTTGATGCGCGATCAGGTGAGCGCCTTGCGCGCGTTGGGCGTCAAGGCCGGCGCGCTCAATTCCGCCAACGACGGCGAGGAGAACGCCGCCGTCCTACGCCTGCTGCGGGAGGGGCGCCTGTCGTTGCTCTATGTCGCGCCCGAACGTCTCGCGCGGCCCGAGACGCAGGCGTTGCTGCGCGAGGCGCGGCCGGCGCGCATCGCCATCGACGAGGCCCATTGCGTCTCGCAATGGGGCCACGATTTCCGCCCCGACTATCTCGGCCTGCGCGAGGCCGCCCGCGCCGTCGGCGCGCGACAGATGCTCGCCGTCACCGCGACCGCCGACGCGCCGACCCGCGCCGACATCGTTTCGCGGCTGTTCGACGAAAGCCCGCGCGTCTTCGTGCGCTCCTTCGACCGCCCGAACCTGCATCTGGCCATGGCGCGCCGCACGGACCGCCTGCGCCAGATCATGGATTTTCTCGCGGCGCATAAGGGCGAAAGCGGCATCGTCTATTGCGCCTCGCGCGCCGGCGTCGAGCGTCTGGCGGCGGCCTTGTCGGAGCGCGGCCTCTGGGCCTTGCCCTATCACGCGGGGCTGGAGCCGGGATTACGCGCGTCAAATCAGGACGAGTTTCTGCGCGCCGATGGAATTGTCATGGTCGCCACCGTCGCGTTCGGCATGGGCGTCGACAAGCCGGACGTGCGCTTCGTCGTGCATGCCGATCTGCCGCAATCGATTGAAGCTTATTATCAGGAAATCGGCCGCGCTGGCCGCGACGGGCTGCCGGCGGCGACGCTCTGCCTCTATTCGGAAGCCGACAGCGTGCTGCGCCGCCGCCAAATCCACGACAGCGGCGCGCCGCGCGAACGCCAGTGGCTGGAGTTGCGCAAGCTCGAAGCGCTGGAGGCCCTGTGCGAGACGCCGCGATGCCGCCGCCAGACCTTGCTCGCCGCCTTTGGCGAGACGTCCGGCCCCTGCGGCCATTGCGACGTCTGCGATGGCGGATTTCGTTTCTACAACGCCGCCGTCACCGCGCAGAAGGCGATGTCGGCCATCCTGCGCACCTCCGGCCGTTTCATGGCTGGCCATCTCGCCAATCTCCTGTCGGGCAAGGCGACCGACGCCATTGTCGCGCAGGGCCACGACGAATTGAAAACCTTCGGCGTCGGCGCCGAATTCACGCCGCAGCAATGGCGCTCCGTGTTCCGACAATTGCAGGGCGCGGAACTGATCGCGCGCGATGCGGATGATCGCGACCGATGGATACTGACCGACGCCGGCCGCGAAGTCCTCGCCGGCCGCGCGCCGCTTGAATTACGCGCCGACGATCCCAAACGCCAACGGCGCCGCGCCTTCGACGCCTTGCGCGCCGTAGAGGATCAATCGCAGGATCCCGACGACAGGCCGGCGTTCTCGGTCAAGTCGGGCCCGCGTCGCGCCGACGGCGGCGAATTGACCGTGGCGCAGGCGCGCCTTCTTGTCGCGCTAAAGGCGCATCGCCTCGAACTGGCGAAAGCCCAGCGCGCCCCCGCCTATACGATCTTCGCCGACCGCAGCCTGATCGACATGGCCGAACGCATGCCGCGGACTTTGCGCGACTTTGCCGAAGTCCATGGCGTCGGCGAGGCGAAACTGGCGAAATACGGCGAGAGTTTTCTCGACGTGATCGCGCGCAACGCGGCATAGGTTGCGCCATCGACAGCGTGCGCGCCGCTCGCTACATTTCGCGAAACTACATTTCAAAAACCAAGAAAAGGAAGCGCCATGGGCCCCCTCGCCGGAATCAGAATTGTCGAACTCGCCGGCATCGGGCCGGGACCGATGTGCGCCATGCTGCTCGCCGATCTCGGCGCCGAGGTCATTCTCGTCGAGCGCACCGGCGACAGCGGGCTTGGCTTGCCGCAGAAGCGACAGTTCGCCGTCACCTCGCGCGGCCGCAAGTCGATTGCGCTCGATCTGAAAAAGCCCGAGGCGATCGAGACGGTGCTGCGCCTGATCGAGAAGTCCGACGGCCTGATCGAGGGCTTCCGGCCTGGCGTCATGGAACGCCTCGGCCTCGGGCCGGACGTCTGTCTCAAGCGCAATCCCAAACTTGTCTACGGCCGCATGACCGGCTTCGGTCAGGAGGGGCCGCTGGCCCACGCCGCCGGCCATGACATCAATTACATTTCGCTCACCGGCGCGCTCCACGCCATTGGCCGCAAGGGCGAGCGGCCGGTGCCGCCGCTCAATCTCGTCGGCGATTTTGGCGGCGGCGCGCTCTATCTCGCCTTTGGCATGATGGCGGCGATGCTGCGCGCGCAGAAGACAGGCGAGGGCGATGTCGTCGACGCCGCCATGGTCGACGGCGCCGCTTCGCTCATGGCCATGTTCTCCGGCCTGACGGCGGCCGGACGCTGGAACGGGCGTCGTGGTGAGAACATCCTCGACACCGGCGCGCCCTGGTATGACGTCTATGAAACGAAAGACGGCGGCTATTTCGCCGTCGGCGCCATCGAGGCGAAGTTCTTCGCCGTGCTCGCCGACAGAATCGGCCTCGCCGAGGAAGACCGCAAACGGCAATACGATCCGGCGCATTGGCCTGCTTTGCGCGCCAGGCTGACGGAGATTTTCAAATCGAAGACGCGCGACGATTGGAGCGCCATTCTCGAAGGCACGGACGCCTGCGCGACTCCGGTGCTGAGCCTCGAAGAGGCGCCGCGCCATCCCCATATGGCCGCGCGCCGCACGTTCGAGGATCGCGCCGGCGTGATGCAGCCGGCCGCCGCGCCGCGTTTCGCCAGGGCCGGCGCGCCGAATGTCGCGCCCCCGCCCGAGGCCGGCGCGCAGACGCGCGAGGTGTTGGCGCTGGCCGGTTTCTCGGCGCAGGACATCGCGGCGATGCTGGAAAAGGGCGTCGCCGTCTGACGGCGCCACATGGCTGAGCCGCAAAAGCCGGCGCTGGCGCGCGCGGACATTACGGGCATCATCAGCGGGCTTCTGCTCGCGATGTTGCTTGGCGCGCTCGATCAGACGATCGTCGCCACCGCCATGCCGACCATCGGCCGCGATCTCGGCGACCCCGAACATCTGCCCTGGATCGTCACCGCCTATCTGCTGGCGGCGACGGCCGCGACGCCGCTTTATGGCAAGCTCGCCGACATCCACGGCCGGCGCGTCATGCTGTTGTGGTCGATTGGCCTCTTCATCGCCGGCTCCATCGCCTGCGGCCTGTCGCGCAACATGCTCGTGCTGGCGGCGGCCCGCGCATTGCAGGGGGCGGGCGGCGGCGGATTGATCTCCCTGTCGCAGACGATCATCGCCGATCTCGTCTCCCCGCGCGAACGGCTGCGTTATCAGGCGGCCATCGCCGGCGTCTTCGTCACGTCGAGCGTCGCCGGCCCCGTGCTTGGCGGCTTCTTCGCCCAGCATCTGCACTGGACCATGATTTTCTGGGTGAACCTGCCGCTCGGTCTTCTCGCCTTTCTCATGACCAATGGCCGTCTGAAGCGCGCGCCGCGCCACGAGCGCCCGCACAAGCTGGATTTGCCCGGCGCCGTGTTGCTGACCGGGGCGACGACGAGCTTGCTTCTGGCGCTGTCATGGGGCGGGCGCGTCTATGCGTGGACATCGCCGTTGATGCTGACCCTTGTCGGCGGATCGCTGGCCTTGTGGATGGCTTTCGCAGGGCGGTTGGCGACGGCCGAAGAACCCTTGTTGCCCTTGAATGTGCTGCGCGATCGCGTCGTGCGCGCCTCGACGCTCGGCGGCGCGCTCGCCATGGGCGTGTTCATCGGGCTGTCGATTTACATGCCGATCTATCTCGAAGGCGTACGCGGCCTGACGGCGAGCCAATCCGGTCTGGCGCTGATTCCCTTGATGCTGGGCACGGTCGCCGGCGCGACGATTTCGGCGCGGCTGATGTTGCGCATCCGGCGTTACCGCGTCTTGCCGCTGACCGGTCTCGTCGCCGCGCTGGCGGCCTTGCTGCGCTTCGCATTCGGCCCCGCGCCGGATTTCGTCACGATGGAAATTCTGTTCTTCGTCATATCCATCGGCCTTGGCGCGGTGCTGCCGGTAGCGACGATCACCGTTCAGAACGCCGTAGATCTGCATGAGATGGGCACGGCCACAGCGCTCGCCAACGGCGCCCGTCAATTGGGCGGCGCTTTGGTCGTGGCGATTTTCGGCGCGCTGGTCATTCACGCCTTCGGCGGCGTGGCAGGCGCCGGTGAGGGCTTCGACATCGCCCATGCCGACCAGACGGCGCTGACGGCGGCTTTTCACAACGTGTTCGTCGCCGCGATCTGCGTCGTCGCCGGCGCTATGCTCTGCATGGCGTTGCTGGAGGATCGCCCCATGCGCGACCGCGACCGGCCGCGCGCGGAAGGCTGACGCTCACCCGCCGAGATCGGCCTCGCCGCGGGCGTAAGCGCCGATGTGGTCGGCGACGGCGCGATATTCCTGCTCCAGCGTGTCGGCGCAGTCGCGACCTTGCTGCGCCAGCGTCGCGGCGTCGAGATCGCGCCAGGCGAGGCAATGCTCGTAGATGGCGCGCGCCCCGACATTGGCGGCGCAGGAGCGCAGCGCATGCGCCTGATCGCGGAACGCCGCCTCGTCGCAGGCTTCCGCCGCCGCGCGGATATTGGCGAGCAGGCCGACCGCGTCGTCGAGAAACTGCTGGGCGATGTCGCGGGCGAATTCGGCGCCGCCAAGCGTTTCGAGGTCACGCAGCGCGGCGATGTTGAAGCTCGGCGCCGGTTCGCTTGCGGCCGGGGTTTCGGTCTCGTCGGCGACGCTGGACAGCCGCGTCAGACAGGCCGCGAGCGCGTCGAGATTGACCGGCGTTTGCAGAACGTCGTCGAGGCCCGGCATCGTCGCAGCGTCCTTTTCGGCGAGCCCGATGAATTCGACATGCGCCTCGCCGCAAGCTTCGCGTAAACGCGCAATCGTTGCGGCATCGTCTTCATCAAGGCCGTCCAGAGCGACGAGGACGAGATCGGCCGGCGTTTCGAGCGCGCCCGCCGCCGCTTCAACATTGTCGACGCCGAAGAAATCGTGACCTGAGCGCGTGACCATAATTTCCAGGACGCGCCGCGTCGTCGCCACGGGCTCCAAAGCGATGACCCGCAGCTTGCGCTGCGTCGGAGCGGACATGTCCTCGGCGGGCGCCGAAGGCGGTTGCTTTTCCGTAAAATCCGTAAAGCTGTTCTCGATATCGCGCAGAAGCGCCGTTTGCTCGTCGGCGAACCGCTCGAGCAGCGCCGCCAAATCCGTGTCTTGCGTCAAATCGGGCAGATGATGCGCCATTTCGACGCTCTGCGCGATGCGTTCGCGGATGGCCGCCAGCGCCTCAGGTCCCGCGCCGGAGGGACGCTTGCGATGTGTCGAGCCGGCGCTCATGCCCGGCGCGCCTCCGCGTTCTGGTTGCGGACCAGCGCCACGAAATCGGCTGCAGGCATGGGCTTGCCGAAATAATAGCCCTGCACTTCGTCGCAGCCTTCGGCGCGCATCCGCGCCAGTTGGTCGGCGGTCTCAACGCCCTCCGCCACAACCTTGATGTTGAGGCTGTGCCCGAGCGTGATGACGGCGCGCACGATCGCCAGATCGTTGGCGTCGGTCGTGATGTTGCGCACGAAGCTGCGGTCGATCTTGATGCGGTCGACCGGGAATCTCTTGATGTAGTTGAGCGACGAATAGCCGGTTCCGAAATCGTCGATCGAGACATGAACGCCGAGATCGATCATCTGTCGCAGATCGGCGGCGACGGCGTCGATGTCCTGAAGAATGATGTTTTCGGTCAATTCGAGATCGAGCCGCGACGGCGACAGACCGGAGGCGCCCAGAGCCTGCGCCACCAGCAGCGGCACGGTGCGCTTGCGGAATTGCAGCGGCGACATATTCACGCCGATGCGCAAATCCGGCAGGCCGATCGTCTCCCAGCGCTTGGCTTCGCGGCAGGCTTCGTTGAGAACCCACTCGTTGAGCGGGATCATCAAACCTGATTCTTCGGCATGCGGCAGGAAGACATTGGGGCCGACGATGCCGAAACCCGGCCGATCCCAGCGCACGAGCGCTTCTGCGCCGATGATCTGGCCGGACGCCAGATCGACCTGCGGCTGATAGAACAGCACGAACTCCTTATTGGCCAGCGCACGCCGCATTTCCTTGTCGAGCTGCGCGGAGTCGCGGGCGCGCGCCTGCATTTCCGAAACGTAGAAGCAATAGGAATTGCCGCCCTCGGCCTTGGCCCGGTACATGGCCATATCGGCGTTTTTCAGAAGATCCTCGGCGTCCTGTCCGTCGGTCGGATGCAGCGCGATGCCGATGGAGGCGGTGATCGGCGCCCCGCCGCCTTCCGTGCATTCGCTGATAACCTGGATGAGACGGCGCGCAAAGGGCACGGCGGAATCTGCGTCGGCGTCGGCCTGAAGAATGGCGAATTCGTCGCCGCCGAGACGGGCGATCGTGTCGGAATCCCGCATTTCGCTACGCAGTTTCTCGGCCACGCTGCGCAGAAAGCGGTCGCCGGCGGAATGGCCGTGCAGATCGTTGACGCTCTTGAAACCGTCGAGATCGACGAGGTGCAGGGCGAAGCCGCTTTGGCTGCGGCGCGACCGTGTGGCGAGGCGACGCATCCGCTCATGCAGCAGCGAGCGGTTGGGCAGATGCGTCAGCGCGTCATGCTGCGCCATATAACGCAGATTGGCTTCCGTCTTCTTGCGCGCGGTGATGTCGAGCGATGACGTGAGCACGGCGGTGATCTCGCCGTTCGCGCCGCGCAGCGGCGATTTCACCGTCAGGAACACGCGCGAGGAATCGGCGCTGTCCGGGATTTCCTCTTCGTAGCTCGGCAGCGGCTTGCCGGTCTGGAACACCATGCGGTCGAGCGCGACGCTGCGCGCCCCCGCCTGTTCGCCAAGCATGGCCTCGACCGGCTGGCCGATGACCTGCGATTGCGTGACGCAGAAATACGAAGTTGCGCCGGCGTTGACGAACAAGAGCCGGCCGTCGGGCGAGGCGGCGCTGATCATCACCGGCAATGTGTCGATGACCTGCGTCAGACGCTCGAAGGAATCGCGCATCGCGCGTTCGCGGGACCGCTCGGAATGCTCCAGCCGGCGTTCGAGGCTGTCGGCGCGGTCGGCGAGCATCAATTGATGCTTGCGCAGATTGAGCAGGTTGCGCGCGCGCGTGACGAACTCGTGGTGATCGACGGGCGAATTGAGAAAATCCGTCGCCCCGGCCTCCAGCGCCCGCAGGCGGAACGAGCGCTCCTCGTAGACCGTGATGACGACGACCGGAATGTCGACGCTCTGCGATTGCGCCCGGAAGCGGCGAATGAACTCCGCGCCATCCATCTGCGGCATTTTGAAATCGGTGATGACCAGATGCGGCGTGTTGTCCTTCAACCAGACCAACGCTTCGGCGGGGTCGCCGAAGGTCTTCACCTCGATGCCTTCTTCGATCGCGGCGGCGAGTTTCGCGAAAATGTTGCGATTGGTCAGGCGGTCATCGACGATAACGATCAAAGGCATGAAAAAGCTCGTTTGCGCGCGCATAATGACAATTGCTGGAATTGTGCCAGCTATGTCTTAACCAATTGCCACATTCGCGCGTCGAATGCCGTTGCGAGGCAAAGACTTGGCGCCGCCGCCGGACTGCGCCAACCTGTGCGCCGGGAGGCGCATATGGACAATCTGGCGGACTGGACGGCGACGCGGCTTGCGGCTGCTTTCGCGACGAAAAAGCTTTCACCTGTCGAGAGTTGCGAGGCTGTGCTGAGCCGCGTCGAGGCTTGCGAGCCGGCGCTTCAGGCGCTCTATCTCTATAATCCCGAGGCCGCGCGCCGCGCCGCGCGAGACTCGGAAGCCCGCTGGCTCAAGGGCGCGTCCTTGGGCCCGCTCGACGGGATCCCGGCCACCCTCAAGGAAAATATCGCCACGATCGGCGATCCGACGCCGTTGGGCACGGCCGCCATGCCGCTGACGCCGGCGTAGGCCGACGCGCCGCCGGCGGCGCGCCTGCGCGAGAGCGGCGCCGTGATCTTCGCCAAGACCACCATGCCGGATTTCGGCATGCTCTCGTCCGGCCTGTCGAGCTTTCATCCGCTCTCGCGCAATCCGTGGGACGTCACGAAGAACCCGGGCGGCTCCTCGGCGGGGGCGGGCGCGGCCGCCGCCGCAGGTTATGGGCCGCTGCATCTGGGGACCGATATCGGCGGCTCGATCCGCTTGCCGGCGGGCTGGTGCGGGGTGGCCGGGCTCAAGCCGTCGGCGGGCCGCGTGCCGATCGATCCGCCCTATGTCGGCCGCGTCGCCGGTCCCTTGGCGCGTTCGGTCGATGACGTCGCGCTCGCCATGCGCGTGCTGACGCGGCCCGACCGGCGCGATCACATGAGCCTGCCCTATGCGGACATCGACTGGGCCGACCTGGAGGGGACGGTCGCCGGCAAACGGGTCGGTCTGATGCTTGACGCCGGCTTCGGCTGGCCGGCCGAGCCGGAGGTGCGCGCCGCAGTGGAAGGGGCGGCGCGCGTTCTTGAGCGCGCCGGCGCGATCATTGCGCCCATGGCGCCGCTGATGACGCAGGACATGCTCGACGGCCTCGACCGCTTCTGGCGCGCCCGCGCCTGGGCCGATATTTCGAAAATGCCGGAGCAGACGCAGGCGAAAATCCTGCCCTTCATCTTCGCCTGGGCGAAAGCCGCTGAAGCCTTCGACGGTCAGCAGGTTTTCACCGGCTTCGAACAGGTCATGGTCATCCGCCGCGCCGCCGTGGCGGCTTTCGCGAACATCGACTTTGCATTGACGCCAACCGCGCCGATGACGGCCTTCGCCGCCGAACTGCCTGCGCCCGGCGCTGATCCGCGGCGGCCGCTCGACCACATCGGCTTCACCGTTCCCTACAATATGACCGGGCAGCCGGCGCTGTCCGTCAATTGCGGCTTCAGCGCCGCCGGCCTGCCGATCGGATTGCAGATCGTCGGACAGCGGTTTGACGATCTCGGCGTTTTGCAGATCGGCCGGCTCTATGAAAGGTTACGGGGGCCGCAAGCCGAATGGCCCAAGCCGCCTTTCGCACGCGCCTGAAGCGCGTGGCGTTAAAAAAGAAAAGAAGAAGGAAGGAAACGACATGTTCAAATTTCTGGGGGCGGCTGTGGCCGCGACGGCGCTTCTCGCCGCAACTGCCGCTGACGCCCAAAAAAAATACGGGCAGGGCGTGACCGACACGGAGATCAAGATCGGCCAGACCATGCCCTATAGCGGGCCGGCTTCGGCCTACGGCATTCTCGGGCGCGCGCAGGCCGCCTATTTCCAGATGGTCAACGAAAAAGGCGGGATCAACGGCCGCAAGATCAAGTTCATCTCTCTCGACGATGCGTTCTCGCCGCCGAAAACCGTCGAGGCGACGCGTCGATTGGTCGAGGACGACGGCGTGTTTCTGACCGTGAGTTCGGTCGGCACGGCGGCGCAAAGCGCCGTTCAGAAATACCTCAACGCCAAGAAAGTGCCGCAGCTTTTCCTCTCGACCGGGGCGTCGAAATTCAATGATCCGGCGCGGTTCCCGATGACCACGCCGATTTTGCATCTCTATTCGACCGAAGGGGAGGTTTACGCGCGCTATCTTCTCGCCAACAAGCCCGACGCCAAGGTCGGCGTGCTGATGCAGAACGATGATTTCGGGCGCGACTTCGTCAACGGCTTCAAGAAGGTTCTGGGGGCGAAAGCGGCGACGATGATCGTGCGCGAGGCGACTTTCGAGGTCGCGGATCCGACGATCGATTCGCAGGTGCTGGCGCTGAAGGCGGCCGGCGCCGACGTGCTGTTCGACGCAAGCCTCGGCAAGCAGACCGCACAGGTTCTCAAGAAGCTTGCTGAAATCGGCTGGTCGCCGATGCATCTGGTCGTTTCAACCTCGGTGTCGCGTCAGGTGCTCGACGCCGCTGGCCTCGACAAGGCCAAAGGCGTCATCACCGCGCGGCCTTACAAACAGGCCGGCAGCCCCGCCTTCGCCAACGATCCGGACATCCTGGCGTTCAAGGCCTTCATGCAGAAATACATGCCGGGCGAAGATCCGACCAACGAACTGGCTTTCAGCGGATATGCCTGGGCGGTCGTCCTCACCGATCTGCTGACGCGCTGCGGCGACGACCTCTCCCCGGAGAATATCGTCAAGCTGGCGACCAATATGAAGAACGTGTCGTCGCCGGCCTTGCTGTCGGGGATCACCTACAACACGACCCCCACCGACTACGCGCCGATCAAGAAGCTGCGCATCCAGCGCTTTGACGGTTCGGAATGGCAATCGATCGAGGATGTCTCGGTCGACTGAGGTTGAGGGCGGGGATTCAGGCCGCCGTGTTCCTTGAGGCACATTGTCGCACTCGGCCGCAATGAAAGTCGCGGGCCGTTCGGACGATGTTCATTTTCGCCCTTGTATGACAGGGGGCGACGAAGAGCGGACGTCGGGTCGGGTTGTGTTGGCGCAGGCGCTGACGCATAGTTTCGCAAGCGGCGCGGCCGCTCAGCGTCCGCTTGGATTCAGTGTTCCGTTAGGGGCAGAACGCAGGAAGGAAAGAGCATGAAGTTGAAGTTCGCGATCATGGCTGCGGCCGTGGCTTTCGCTGGTTCGGCGGGCGCCGCGATGGCGCAGGACGCCGCCGCCGGCGAGCAGATTTTCGTCAAGAAGTGCAAGGTCTGCCATCAGCTCGGCAAGAACGCCGTCGGCCCCGACCTCACCGGCATGATCGGCCGCAAGTCCGGTTCGGTCGAAGGCTTCAATTATTCCGACGCCAACAAGAACTCCGGCATCACCTGGGACGACAAGACCTTCAAGGAATACATCACCAATCCGAAGGCCAAGATCCCCGGCACCAAGATGGTTTTCGCGGGCCTTGCTGATGAAAAAGAGCGCAACGACCTGACCGCCTATCTGGCGACGCTGAAGAAGTAAGCGCTTCGGACAGCAAAAAAGACGCCCGGCGAACCGCCGGGCGTTTTCTTTTGCAGGGTGTAGATCAGGAAAGCGCGAAGGCGCTCAATCGCGGGGATTATGCGCGCGCGCCCAAGCGTCGCGTTCAGCTTGGCTGGAGCGCCGACGCTCAAGCAGCCACGCTTCCGTTTCGCGTTGATCGCGCAGACTGAAACCGGCCACCCCCTGGCGTCTCCGGCGCCAAAGCGGCTTTTCCGCCCCGATGGTCGGTTGAACCGGATTGGCGGGCGAATTCTCACATAGCCTCATGGAACACCACTCCCAAGCGCGACATGAGGATGTCATGAGCCCGCGAATATTCCGTTCAAACTCCCGGTTAAAATGGCCTCCAGTCGTTAAGGCGGCGTTAACCCTGTGCGGGCGCTCAATCCTCCTGCGGCGATTTGACTTTCGGCGCGCCATGGGAGGCGTGGCCGCCTTTGCGGCCGGCGGCTGCGGCGAGCTTGGGGTCCTGTGAAAAGCTTCGCTTCTCAGGGTCTACGCTTTGTCCGCCCTTGCGGCCGGCTTCGGCCGCGAGCTTGGGGTTCTGCGAGAAGCTTCTTTTGTCGTTAGGCACGCTCTCGCCGCCCTTTCGCGCAATCGCGCGCTGCTTCTCCGGATCCATCGAAGCAAAGCCGCGCGTTGATTTGCGCTTGGGCGGAGTGTCGTCGTCCTTGTCCATTTTTTTCGGACTCCTCCAAAAAATTTCAAAAATGCAGTCCGCGTCCGATTGGAGCGCGCCAAAACGACTCAAGCTCCATCTACGTGGACTCGAGCTGAATATGTGCATCAAGACAGAGGATTGCAGCGTTTTTTGAGCAAGCCGGGGAAATAAATTCGTTTTGCTTGTAAAAAATCAAACTCAATAGCTAAGCTCAAGCTTGCATTTGTCAGCTTAAGCTTAGCGTTTTAACCCGCGCTCCGCCTCGATGCGACAGGAATTGGCGACCTCGCGAAGAATTATTTCTTGTTCCGGGGTTATTTTGTCTTCGAGAATGACGCGCCACAAGCCTTTTTTCTTGGTCTCGCCGATGCTGCAGGCGCAGGCGCTCTTGCACAGGTTGGCGGCGGCGCCCGAGGCGGCGCATTCCTCATGGCAAAATTGCAGGAACGGACCTTCGTCGTAGCTGGCGCGCGGCAAGCCCTGCACGGCCAACAGCAGCACGCCGTAAAGCAGGGGCTGATGAATGAGATAGACCGCCAGCGAGTGGCGTCCGCCCGCCGCCAGCCAGCTTGCCGGCGCAGCCCCGGCGCGGATGCCGGCGAAACGCGTGTCGAACCCGCGCCGCGCCGCGGCCATGCCGATCAGGAAAATGCCGAACCACGGAAAGAAACTGCGGAAGTCGTAGGTATAGGGCGCAACCGTGCCGAAACCGAGCCAACTCAGCGCCGGCGAATTGAACGCTTCCGAATGGACAAGATGCGGCGCGGCCAGCGCCATCGCCGCCGCCAGAAGGATCAGCCAGACCGGCGCAGACAGAAAGATCAGGCCGGCGAGGCTCGCCGCGGCGATGCAATGCAGGATGCCGAAAAAGATGAACGCTTCGGGCAGCATATAATAAGTGACGGCGGTGACGGCGGCAGCCGCCGCGCCGATCGTCGCCAGTCGCTTGAAATAGGCGTCGGCGCGAAAGCCGCCACGATGCGCCAGCACGAGGCTGAAGCCGGCGACGCCGACGAAAACCGAAGCGATCGCATGGCCGATCCAGTGAAACGTCGCGCTATTGGCGAGATCGACGTCGATCAGCCGGAAATGCTTCAGATCCCATGTCAGGTGGTAGAAAATCATGGCGACAAGCGCCGCGCCGCGCGCCGCGTCGAGCGCGTCGAGTCGTCGCGGAGCGGCGGGCGTGGCCTCGCGTGTCGTCATTGCCCCTCGAAATGGCTGAGGATCATGTCCGGCGCGCTGAGATTATGACGTGAGGGAACGCGCCGGCCGAGCCAGAATTCCGTCGCCTCGGCCCCGGCAAAGCTCATCACCGGCGCTTCGCCCCAGCCAAGCCCGCCCTTGGTGCGCCAGGCGACCTGCGACGCGTCCGAATTGAGCTCGGTGGCGTACATCGAGCGGATCGTCGCGAAGGGCAGGCCTTTCGGCATGGCGGCGTCGAACGACACGTCGAGCGCGACGCGATCCTGGTCGATCAGCTTCACGGCGACTTTCGCCGCCCCGCCGCGCGCGAAATTGAGCGTGAACGTCATCGTCGCCGGATCGAACGCGATCTCCTTGATGTCGACGATCGGGCGCTCCTGAATTTCCACCGGCCCGATCAGGAACGACGAGCCATAGGCCGTCCAGCGCATGTCGCCGAAGGGCAGGGGGCGCATCCGCCAATAGCCGTCGGGCGGGTAGATGACGAGAATTTCCTCGGCCCGCTCGCGATAGCCCATCCACAATTGCACGGTGTGGAAGCCCTGCTCGACGCGGTCGCCGACGCGGAAGGAGGTGTTGGCCGGGCGCCAGAAGGATTCGTTGGTCCAGCCCGTCAGCCAGAATTTCGGCGTCTCCCAGAAAGTGACGCGCCGGGCCTTCGAGCCGAAGGACGGATCGTGCGACATATCGCAGCTCGTCATGTCCGGCGCCCAGCGGTCGGTGACGATCGTGTTGATATAGGCGGGATGCGCGGCCTGAATTTTGAATTTGCGCACGGCGGGCGAGGTGAAGTCGAGCTGGATATTGTCCTTCTCGGCGCAAAGCTCCGGTCCGCTGCGATTGTCGACACGCACGGCAAGTTCGCGCGCCCGCGCCGCTTCGTCGACGGCCAGGGCGGATTGCGGGGCCAGGGTCGGAAGCAGCGCCAACGCCGCAAAAATCATGGATCTGAAGGTCAAAATACGCTCGCCCCCGTGGAAAACGGCGCGACCATACATGGCCTTGGCGCAGCCTAGCAATCTCTGCGGCGCGGCGCGGGTGGAAAACGCCCGAGTGGCGGCGGTCGCGAATATGCGCTATCCAGCGGCCAACCAGAACCCGAAGCCTCGATCAGGACGGCGCAAAATTGGGCAGCGACACTTATAGCGTTCTGCAGGGCGATCCTGCCTGCGTCGCCGTCGAGCGCGCCATCGCCGAATTTCGCGCGGGTCGCCCCGTCGCGCTGCGCGGCGCAGGCGCGACGCTGGCGCTCGGCGTCGAGGCGTTGGACGCCGCGCGCGCGGGAGAGATCGAAAGGTTGGCGGCGGGCCATGCGCGGCTCGTGCTGCCGACGCCGCGCCTGCGTCGCCTCGGGCTGGAGCGCAATGCGCCCGCCGCCATCGCCCTGCCGCAGGTCGATCCTGAGCGTATCGCCCGACTAGCCCGCGCCGAACAGGCGACGCTCGACGCGCCCCCGCTTGAGCCGACGGCGTCGGAATTGGCCGCGCTCGAACTGGCGCGGCTATCGCTCGCAGCGCCGACCATTGTTGCGGCGGCGCTAGCAGGCGAGCCGCCCGCCGGCGCGCTGAGCGTCGATGCGGATGACATCATGGCCTATCGCGCCCGGCGGCTTGCCGCGCTGCGCGTCGTCGGTCGCGCCCCCGTGCCGCTCGAAGGGGCGTCGAACTGCGAATTCGTCGTCTTCCGCGGCGGCGAAGGCCTGCGCGATCAGGTGGCGATCATCGTCGCCGCCCCCGATCTGCGAGCGCCGGTCTGGGTGCGTCTGCATTCGGCCTGCCTCACCGGCGACCTTTTCGGCAGCCTCAAATGCGATTGCGGCGACCAATTGCGCGGCGCCGCGCGCTGGATGGCCGAGAACGGCGGCGGCGTGCTGCTCTATCTCGATCAGGAAGGACGCGGCAACGGCCTGTCGAACAAGATTTGCGCCTATGATTTGCAGGCGCGCGGCTTCGACACGTTCGACGCCGACGAGGTGCTCGGCTTCGATCACGACCAGCGCCGCTTCGATTTCGCCGCCGCCATGCTGAAGACGCTGGGCGTCGCCCATGTGCGGCTGATGACCAACAATCCCGCCAAGCTGGACGCCTTGCGCGCCGCCGGGCTCGACATCGTGTCGGACGCGCGCGTGTTCGGCCGTCGCAACGATCACAATCAGGGCTATCTCGCCGCCAAGCGCGACCGCGCTGGTCACCTCTTCGACGCCGATGTCGATCCTGCCGCAGAAATCTGAGCAAAGCAGCCTCTGGCGTCTCGCTCTGGCGCTGTATTTCGCCTCGGCCTTCGCGCTCGCCTGGCCGTGGCTGTCGGGCGCGGTCACGATTCCCTGGGACGCCAAGGCGCATTTCCAGCCGCAGCTCGCTTTTCTCGCCCATGCGCTGCATGGCGGGCAAAGCCCGATGTGGACGCCGAACGTCTTTGCCGGGTCAGCGCAGATCGCCGATCCGCAATCGCTGATCTTCTCGCCGCCCTATCTTCTGTTGGCCCTCTTCAACGCCGACCCGTCGTTCCGGGCCGCCGATGCGACGCTTTTCGCCATGCTGACCTTCGGGGGGCTGGGTGTTTTCGGGTTGTTTCGCGATCGCGGCTGGCGGCCGGAGGGCGCGCTCGTCGCCGCGCTCGCCTTCGCCTTCGGTGGTTCGGCCGCTTGGCGCGTCCAGCATGTCGGGCAAGTGCTTTCGATCGCCTGGTTTCCGCTGGCCTTGTGGCTGCTCGTCCGCGCGCTCGATCGCAGCTCATGGGTCTACGGCTTCATCGCCGGCGCCGTCGCCGGCCTGATGGTCGTCGGCCGCGATCAGGTCGCCTTTCTCGGCGCGCTGGTTCTGGCGGCTTACGCGCTCTATCACGTGATTGGCGATGGCTGGCGCGCGCGGTTGCGCGCGGCGGTGAAACCGCTTGGCGCGGGCGTGGTCGGCGGCGCGCTCGTCGTCGCCATCCCGCTCGCCCTGACGCTCAGCGTCGCCGCGCAATCGAACCGCCCCGCCTTCGACTACGAGGACGTGTTGCGCGGCTCGTTGCATCCGGCCTCGCTGCTGACGCTGTTCGTCTCGGACCTCTTCGGCCTCGATGCGCCGCTGCGCGATTTCTGGGGGCCGCCCTCGCCGACATGGGGCCCGACCAATCAATATCTCGCCCGCAACATGGCGGCGCTCTATGCCGGCGCGCTTCCAGCCGTGGCGGCGCTTTGCGTCGGGCTCTTGCGCGGCCGCGCGCTCAAACGCGACATCCGCTTTTTCGCGCTCGCCGCATTGGTCATGCTGGCCTATGCGCTGGGACGCTATACGCCGGTCTTCCACGCCGCCTTCTACATTCCCGGCGTCGATATGTTTCGCCGTCCGGCCGACGCCACGTTCCTGTTCGGCGCGCTGACCGCCATCGTCGCCGGCTGGTGCGTGCACAAGGCGATGTCTGTCGATCTCTTCGCCGACCCGCGCCGCCACATCCTGCCCATGGTCGCCGCCGGCGCCGCGATGGCGGCGGCCGTTCTGACGGCGCTCGCCAAAGGCAAACTCGTCGCCGCCGCCGCGCCTCTCGCTGTGGGCGGCGCCTTCATGGCGCTTGCGCTGGCGACCCTGCTGCATGGCCCGCGACTGGCGCGCTCCCGGCCGAGGTTGGGGCTCGTTTTGCTGGCGGCGCTGATGACGCTCGATCTGGCCATCGGCAACCGCCCGAATGAATCCACCGCCTTGCCGCCGCAGGAATACGACATCCTGCGCACCGACACGAAAAACGAAACCGTCGCGTTGTTGAAGGCGAAGCTCGCCGAAGGCGCCGTCGCCGGCCGTCATGACCGCGTCGAACTCGCCGGCCTCGGCTTCCATTGGCCCAACGCCGGCCTCGTCCATGGCTTTGAAAATCTGCTCGGCTACAATCCGATCCGTCTGCGGATTTTCGCCGAAGCGACCGGCGCGCTCGATCACGCGGCTCTGCCTGAGCAACGCGTTTTCGCGCCGTTTTTCCCGCGCTATCGCTCTCTGGCCGCCGATCTGTTTGGCCTGCGCTACATCGCCATCGGCGTTCCGGCCGGGGAGATCGACAAGAGTTTCCAGCCGGGCGACCTCGATCTCATCGCCCGCACTGCGGACGGCTATGTCTACGAAAATCCCCGCGCCCTGCCGCGCGCTTTCATCGTCGAGGACGCGCGGCAGGCCGATTTCGCCGATCTTCTCAAGACGGGCCATTGGCCGGACTTCGACCCGTTGAAGATCGTGTTGCTCGAAAAGCCGCAGAAGGCGCAGGGCGCGCCGGTCGGCGACGGCCCGGCGCGCGCCGAAATCCGCCATTACGGCGATACGCGCGTGCGCATCCGCGTCGAAGCTCCGCGCGGCGGCTGGCTTGTGCTGAACGATGTCTGGCAGGAATGGTGGAGCGCGGAGGTCGACGGCGCGCCGGCGGAAATCCTGCGCGCCAACGGCGTCTTTCGCGCCGTGGCGCTTGCGCCGGGCGCGCGCGAGGTCGTTTTCGCCTTCCGCCCCTTCTCGGGATTGTTGCGCTCCATCCGGGCGCGATGAGGCGATCGGGCGCCTTGCCACGGCCCCATTGACGCCTCATAAACCGCCCCCGGCTAATATGCGCCGAACGCGATATGAGGATGTAGGTGGCCGATAGACAGCGCGACGATTTGCCTGGCGGCGCGCTCGGCCAACAGGTTTGCGACGACCCGGGCGTCGAGATCGACATCGAGGGCAAGACGGCCGCGCGGCGCAAACTCATCCATCGCGTCGGCGTCGCCTTCAGTCTCGCGATTTTCGCCTTCGCGCTGTATGTGCTGGCGCAAACGGTCGGCTCGGTCAATCTCGGCGACTTGCGCCGCGCCGTGGCGGCGACCAGCGCCGAACAGATCGCCGCCGCCGCCGCGCTGACGGCCGTTTCCTATCTGGCGCTTACCGGCTACGACGCGCTCGCCCTGCGCCAGATTGGCGCGCAGGTGCGCTATCGCACGACGGCGCTCGGCTCCTTCACCTCCTACGCCATCTCCTTCACGCTCGGCTTTCCGCTGATCACGGCGGGGGCGGTGCGCTATTGGGTCTATTCGCAGGCGGGGCTGACCGCGGGGCGCGTCGCCAGCCTCACCATCATCGCCGGCCTGACCTTCTGGCTGGGCATGGCCTTCGTCGTCGGCGTCGGCCTCGTGTTGCGCGCCGAGGCGCTCGCCGACATCAATCAGCTCAAGGTGTCGCTGAACCTGCTGATCGGCGCCGGCGTGCTCGGCGCCATCGGCGCCTATGTCGTCTGGGTCGGGGTGCGTCGCCGCCGCGTCCGCGTGCAGGGCTTCCGTCTGCGCTTGCCGGGCGCGGGCGTCACGCTGGCGCAGATGACGCTCGGCGTCATCGATCTCTGCGGCGCGGCCGGCGCGCTTTATGTGCTGTTGCCGCCCAGTTCGACGCTGGATTTCACCACCTTCTCGGCGACATATGTTTTCGCCTGCCTGCTCGGCATCATCAGCCATGCGCCGGGCGGCATCGGCGTTTTCGAAGCGACGATGCTTAAGGCGTTGAACGCGCCCAATTACGCCGCCTTGCTCGCTGCGCTGCTGTTGTTCCGCGCCATCTATTATCTCGCGCCTTTCGTGCTGGCGCTGGCGTTGCTCGGCGCCAACGAGGCGATGCGCCGCTGGCAGGGCCTGCGCGACGCCATCGACCGTTCGCGCGGCGAGTATTAGGCTCCGGCGGCTTCCTGCCGAGCTTCTTTCAGATGTTGCTCCAGCACGAAGCCGATGCGGCGGGCCTCGCCTGTCGCCGGCACGGCGACGAGCGCCATATTCACTTGCGACATATGCTGCAGCAGCTCGACGGGATGGCCGTCGGCGTTGCGTCCATAGAAGCGGATGAGATCGGGCCCCCAGAAGCCGATGTCCTCGATGGCGAGCGTCTCGCCGGGGCCGAACTGGATCAGCCGCAAGCCGATCTCGCGTGAGGCGTCGAGCTTCTTTTCGAAATCGATGACGGAGCGCACAAGCCGCTCGTACATCCATTTCGCCGGATTGAGCGTCGCCTCGTCGACGCGCGGCGCAAAGGGCGGCGCGGCAAACCAGCCGATGGGCGAGGGCGCGTCTGAAGACATGGCGCCAATATAAACGCCCTCGCGGTTTCCCGCGAGGGCGTCGAAAGGGATGAAATCCGACTTAAATCCGCGGCGCCTTGGAGCGGTCGCGGCGACGGTCCTGAGCGGGCTGATAGGCGATGGTCGCGTGATAGGCGCAATAGGGGCCTTCGCCGATCGGCGAATTGGCGCCGCAGAAGCGGAATTCCGGCGTCGTCGGATCGCCGAGCGGCCAACGACACATCGACTCGCGCAACTCCATGATGGTGACGCGCTCGGAAATCGGTACGACGACGTCTTCGATCGGCCGCGGCGCCGGCGTCGGCGCGCTCATCGCGGTCGGCTGCAACGCCAGTGCGTTGGCGCCGCGTGTCATCGTCATGGGCGCGCCGGCGTCGATCATACCGCCGCGCGAGGACGGCCGCGCGCCGCCGCCCGAGCCGCCGATCGACGGCCGCGCCGCGCTTGCCGCAGGCTTGACGCGCGGCCGCGCCGGGGCCGGCGCGGGAGCCTTGGCGCGGCCGGAAAGGCCAAGCCGATGCACTTTGCCGATGACGGCGTTGCGCGTGATGCCGTTGGCGAGTTCCGCAGCGATCTGGCTGGCGCTGTGGCCTTCCATCCAGAGTTTGCGCAATTGCTCGACGCGTTCGTCATTCCAGGACATTCAAGTCCTCCTTAAACTGGGTCCGCCTGTCCGGCCAAGCCGGACGAAACTCGAATCCGAAACGCGCCAAGACGCCGGCAATGCCGGGCTCGTTCAACGCTGGTTACGCTCTCGGATGGTCCGCCGCACGAGATGTCGTAGTCGACAAGGGGGAAACTACACTAGCCCTTGAATCGGGCGCAAGAGTCAGCGGACGTTCGGGCGGGTTTTCCCCAGAAGCTTGTGACGCGCATCGGCGCAACAGCCCGAAAGGCCCGCATTTGACCGCCCCCCCTGCGATCCATTATGTATAGATATTAGTAAGCATTGCCGCCCCTGGGGGCGGCGATTTGGTTTTTAAGGCGGACAACAGGCCGCCTGGGGAGAAGTTTCGTGTCGTCCTTGCTGCCGACCTACGCGCGCGCCGACCTCGCTTTCGAGCGGGGCGAGGGCTCCTGGCTTGTGTCGGACAAGGGCGAGCGATACCTCGATTTCGGCGGCGGCATCGCCGTCGCCTGCCTTGGCTACAACCACCCCCATCTCGTTGAGGCGTTGAAGACGCAGGGCGAGAAGCTCTGGCACACGTCGAACCTCTTCCGCATTCCGCAGGCCGAGGCTTTGGCCGAGCGGCTCTGCGCCCATTCCTTCGCCGATTATGTGTTCTTCACAAACTCAGGCGCGGAAGCGCTCGAAGGCGCGATCAAGACGGCGCGGAAATATCACGCCGCCGAAGGCCATCCCGAGAAGTTCCACATCATCACCTTCGAGGGCGCCTTCCACGGCCGCACGCTGGCCACCATCGCGGCCGGCGGCAATCCGAAATATATCGAGGGCTTCGGCCCGAAAGCCGCCGGCTTCGATCAGGTTCCCTTCGGCGATATCGACGCGGTGAAGCAGGCCATCGGCCCGCAGACCGCCGCCATCCTGATTGAGCCGATCCAGGGCGAGGGCGGCATCCGCTCGGCGGCGCCGGCTTTCCTGCGCGCCCTGCGCGATCTGTGCGACGAACATCGTCTGCTGCTCGTTTTCGACGAGGTGCAGACCGGCGTCGGCCGCACTGGAAAACTCTGGGCCTACGAGCTTTCCGGCGTCGCGCCCGACATCATGGCTATCGCCAAGGGCATCGGCGGCGGCTTTCCGCTCGGCGCCTTCATGGCGACGAAGGAAGCCGGCAAGGGCATGGTCGTCGGCACGCATGGCACGACCTACGGCGGCAATCCGCTGGCGACGGCGATCGGCGGCGCGGTCTTCGACGTCGTGAGCGGCGAGGGTTTTCTCGACCATGTCGCCTCGGCGGGCCTCAAGCTGAAGCAGAAGCTGGCGGCTTTGCGCGACGCGCATCCCTCCATCATCGCCGAAGTGCGCGGCGAGGGCCTGATGATCGGCCTGCGCGTCATTCCGCCGAACGGCGACTTCGCCATTGCGGCGCGGCAAGAGAAATTGCTGGTTATTCCGGCGGGCGACAATGTCGTGCGGCTGCTGCCGCCGCTCATCGTCGGCGACGCCGAGATCGACGAGGCTCTGAAGCGGCTCGAAGCCGCCTGCCGACGTCTGGAGCGCGCCGCCAAAGCCGCCGCGCAGGGAGCTTGAAGTCATGAACGCGATGCCGGCGCAGACGGTGCGCCATTTCCTCGATCTGTCGGAAATTCCGGCGAGCGAATTGCGGCGCATCCTCGATCACGCCAAGGCGATGAAGGCCGCGCGCCGCGCCGGCAAGGCTGAAAAGCCTCTCGCCGGCAAAACGCTGGCGACGATCTTCGATCGCCCCTCCACCCGCACGCGCATCTCCTTCGATCTCGCCATGCGCCAGCTCGGCGGCGAAACGCTGATGCTGACGGGGCAGGAAATGCAGCTCGGCCGCGGCGAGAGCATCGCCGACACGGCGCGCGTGCTGTCGCGCTTCGTCGACGCCATCATGATCCGCATTCTCGGCCATGACGACATGCGCGAGCTTGCCGCCTATGCGAGCGTGCCCGTCATCAACGGGCTCACCAAACTGTCGCATCCCTGTCAGGTCATGGCCGACGTCATGACCTTCGAAGAGCATCGCGGTCCGATCGCCGGGCGCACGCTGGCCTGGACCGGCGACGCCAACAATGTGCTGACAAGCCTGATCCACGCCGCGCAGCGCTTCGACTTCACGTTGAACGTCGCGACGCCGGCCGAATTCGCGCCGGGCGCCGCGATCATGGATTGGGCCAAGGCCAATGGCGCGCGGGTCAATCTGACGCGCGATCCGTTCGAAGCTGTCGCCGGCGCGGCGGCGGTGTTCTCCGATTGCTTCGTCTCCATGGGCGACGAGGCCGAGGAAGAGCGCCGGCTGAAACTGCTGATGCCCTATCAGGTCAACGGCAAGCTGATGGCCGCCGCCGCCGGGGACGCCGTGTTCATGCATTGCCTGCCGGCCCATCGCGGCGAGGAAGTGACGGACGACGTCATCGACGGCCCGCAATCGGTCGTCTTCGACGAGGCGGAAAACCGCCTGCATGCGCAAAAGGGCGTGCTCGCCTGGTGCCTCGGGGCCTGCGCATGAGCGAGGCGCCGACGCGCGACGTCTCAGACGCCAGCGCCGACGACATCGTTCTGCCTTTCGCCGTCGAGCCGCTCGATCTGCGCGGCCGCGTCGTGCGGCTTGGCCCCTCGGTCGATCACATCCTGTCGCGGCACGGCTATCCCGCGCCCGTCGCCCGTCTGCTCGGCGAGGCGGCGGCGCTGACGGCGCTGCTCGGGACATCGTTGAAATTCGAAGGCCGCTTTCAATTGCAGACGCGCACCGACGGCGTCGTCGACATGCTGGTCGTCGATTTCGAAGCGCCGGAGAAACTACGCGCTTTCGCCCGCTTCGACGCCGAGCGGCTCAAGGCCGCGCAAAGCGTCGGCCATGACGCGCCGACGCAACTCATGGGGCAGGGCCATCTTGGCCTGACCATCGACCCGGGCGGCGACATGGCGCGCTATCAGGGCGTCGTCAAACTCGAAGGGGAAACGCTGGAGCAGGCGGCGCATCTCTATTTCGCGCAATCCGAGCAGATTCCGACCGTGGTGCGCCTCGCCGTGGCCGAAAATATCACCGGCGCGGGAGCAAGCTGGCGCGCTGGCGGGCTGATGGCGCAATTCCTGCCGGAATCGGAAGACCGCCGCCGCGCCGCCGATCTGCATCCCGGCGACGCGCCCGCCGGCGCGATTGGTTCAGAACACGCCGAAGACGACGCTTGGTCGGAAGCCAAGGCGCTCGTCGGCACCATCGCCGATCACGAACTGATCGATCCGACCCTTTCGGGCGAGCGTCTGCTCTATCGGTTGTTCCACGAACGCGGCGTCAAGGTTTTCGCGCCGCAGGCCATTCAGGATTCCTGCCGCTGCTCGCGCGATCGCGTCGAGACGATGCTGCGTCGTTTCACGCCGCAGGAGCGCAAGGACATGGTCGGCGACAACGGCCGCATCGGCGTCACCTGCGAGTTCTGCTCGACGCATCACGATTTCGACCCGGTCGATTTCGATCCGCCGGCGAGCGGAAACTAATCAGAGCGCGGCCTTCAGAATCGCCAGAGCTTCCGCCGGCGGCGCGCCGATCAGCGTGACGCCGCCAAGCGTCGGCGATTTGAGCAGCCCGTAGGCGGCCGATCCGTCCTTGGCGATCAGGATGCTCATGCGGTTGTCGCCGCAATCATGCGGCTTGCACACCGTGCCGAGCACGAAGGCCTTGCCGCCTAAGACGCGCGCTTCAAGCGGCGTCGCCGTGCCGGCGAAGCTCCACACCCAGGCGACGGCCTTGAATTTCGCCGGCGCTGCCGCGCGCCAGGCCGTCAGCATCGCCGGGTGCTTCTTCGGGATGTCGAACGGATATTCGCTCTCCGCCGCAAGTCCGGCAGTCGGCGTCGCCAAAGCGATGAGAACGAAAAGATGGCGGAAAAATTTCTGCAAAATCATGTGGCGAGTTCCCGCCCCAGCCGCCGCATGAAATCCACTGCGGTCTCAAGCTGGGATATTTCGATAAATTCGTCCGGCTGATGCGCCTGATCGATGGAGCCGGGGCCGCAGACGACCGTCGGCACGCCGCCTTGCTGGAATTGCCCGGCCTCGGTGGCGTAGGGCACGGCGATGGTGCGGTTGGAGCGCGCCGCCTTCAACGCCAGCGTCTCGGCGAGCGACCCATGATCGGGCGCAAGCCCCGGCACTTCCACGTCGCAGATCGTCTCGACGCGCGCGTCGGGGAAGGCCGCAAGGCGCGGCGCGATGTTCGTCGCGATGAAGCTTTCCATCTTGCGCAGGGCGAGGTCGCCGGGCGTTCCCGGCAAGCCGCGAAACTCCCAGGCGAAGGCGCAAGACTTGGCCATGATGTTGCGCGCCGTGCCGCCGCTGATCGTGCCGACATGGATCGTCGACCAGCCCGGATCGAAGCGGCCGGAGGGATCGCCGGCCGCGCGCAGCTCCGCATGGATGCGATAGAGCGCGCCCATGATTTCGACGGCGATCTCGATGGCGCTGACGCCAAGCGCCGGCTTCGAGGAATGCGCCTCGTGTCCCGTCACCTGCGTCACATAGGTCGAGACGCTTTTCTGCGCGTCGGCCACCTGCATCAGTGTCGGCTCGCCGACGATGGCGGCGGCCGGTCGCGGCAGGTCATGGCCGAAGCGCGCGATGGCGTCGAGAGGGCCAAGACAGGTCGTCTCCTCGTCGTAGCTGAGGAGAATATGAATCGGTCGTTTCAGCGCCATGCGCTGAAACTCGGGGATCATGGCGAGGCAGACGGCGTCGAAACCCTTCATGTCGCAGGTTCCGCGCCCGTAAAGCCGCGACCCCGCGCGCCGCACGACAAACGGATCGCTCGTCCAGCTTTGCCCGGTCACGGGCACCACGTCGGTATGGCCGGACAACACGACGCCGCCGTCCGCTTTCGGCCCGATCGTCGCGAACAGGGCCGCCTTGTCGCCCGTAGAATTGGGCACGCGCACATGCTCGACGCCGAGCCCGGCAAGATAGGCCTCGACTTCGCCGATCAGCGGCAGATTGGTTTTCGAGCTTTCGGTGTCGAACGAAATCAGCCGCGTCATCATGTCGATGACGGCGGCGAGACGATCGTGTTCGGATGCGCTGGCGATCTGCATGGATTTTGGTCAGTTGAGCACGCGGCGGGCAAACGGCGAGTCGAGCGAGAAAGCCGGGATTTCGATGTCGAAGGCCACGCCGTCGCCGTTCACCATGCGATAGCTGCCGGTCATGATGCCCGATGGCGTGCGCAACGGGCAGCCCGACGTATAGCGGAAGGAATCGCCCGGCTTCAGAATCGGCTGCTCGCCGACGACGCCGGGGCCTTTCACTTCTTCGAGCCGCCCCTCGCCGTCGGTGATGCGCCAGTGCCGCGAGACGAGTTGCACGTCGATGTCGCCCAGATTGGCGATCTCGATCGTATAGGCCCAGACGAACTGGCTCTCGCTCGGGTCCGAGCGGTCCGCCAGAAATTCCGGCAGGACCGTGACCTGGATATTATGTGTGACGGCGCGATACATATCGCCAATCTTGCAAGAGCCGCGCCAGCGCGTCGAGAAAATTCAGCCGCGCGCGGCTTTGGCGAAGGCGCGGTCCACGTCCTCGATCAGATCGTCGATGTCCTCAAGCCCGACGGAGAGTCGAAGCATGCCCTCGGTGATGCCCATGCGCGCGCGCTGCTCCAGCGTCAGGCGCTGATGCGTCGTCGTCGCCGGATGGGTGATGAGGCTTTTGGCGTCGCCGAGATTGTTGGAAATCTTGATGACGTCCAGCGCGTTGGCGAAAGCGAAGGCCGAAGCCTTGCCGCCGGCGAGGTCGAAGGCGAGCAAAGTGCCGCCGCCCGTCATCTGCCGCGCCGCCAGCGCCGCCTGCGGATGATCGGCGCGGCCGGGATAAAGCACGCGGGCGATTTCCTTGCGGTCAGCCAGATAATCGGCGAGCGCCGCCGCGCTTTTCATCTGCTGCGCCACGCGCAAGGGCAGCGTTTCAAGACCCTTGAGCATCACCCAGGCGTTGAAGGGCGACAGCGCCGGCCCCGTCTGGCGCAGGAAATTGAAGATATTTTCTTCCATCAGCGTCTTGCCGCCGAGGATCACGCCGCCAAGACAGCGCCCCTGTCCGTCGATGTGCTTGGTCGCCGAATAGACGACGAGATCGGCGCCGAGCTTCAACGGCTTCTGCAACATCGGCGTCGCAAAGACATTGTCGACGACGAGCCTGGCGCCGGCATTGTGGGCAATGTCGGCGATGGCCGCGATATCGAACACGTCGAGGTTCGGATTGGTCGGGCTTTCGAGAAAGAACGCCTTGGTTTCCGGCCGCACGGCGGCCTTCCACTGCGCGAGATCGGTTCCGTCGACCAGCGTCGAGGCGACGCCGAAGCGCGGCAGCAGGTCTTCGACGATATAGAGACACGAGCCGAAAAGCGCGCGGGCCGCGACGACATGGTCGCCGGCCTTGACCAACGCCATCAGCGCCGCCGTCACCGCCGCCATGCCCGAGGCGGTGGCGCGCGCCGATTCCGCCTCTTCGAGCAGCATCATGCGCTCCTCGAACATGGTCACGGTCGGGTTGGCGAAGCGCGAATAGACATAGCCCGGCAGTTCGTTCTTGAACCGCGCCTCGGCCAGTTCCATCGTCTCGTAGACATAACCCTGCGTGAGGAACAGGGCTTCGGAGGTTTCGCCGAATTGCGAGCGCAGGCCGCCGCCATGCACCAGTCGCGTCGACGCCTTCAGCGCGCGGTCGTTTGGCAGGGGGGCTTTCGATCCGCTCATCATCGTCTCCTCATGCGCGCACGCTCGCGCGCTCTCGGGCCTGCGGCCAAAAGAAAACGGGTTTCCCGACGGAAGCCCGGCCTTTTAGCCCCTTGTTTTACGTGGCGGCAAGCCGACCGGCTCAAATGACCACGGAATAGAAGGCCACTTAGCCTATCCGTGGGCTTGGCGTCAACGCGGCGATCGGATAGAGGCGGGGAGGCGTTGAAGGAGAAGGCAAGATGAGCGAGGCCGGACGCGGCATTCTGGCCGCCCATCAGATTGCGGCTCTGGCCGAAGCCGGCGCGATTCATAACGAATTGCCCTTCGCAACCGGACAGCTTCAGCCTGCGAGTCTCGACCTGCGGCTTGGCAAACGGGCCTGGCGCATGCGCGCCAGCTTCCTGCCGGGCAAGACGCGCGCCGTTTCCGAATGCATCGACGCGCTCGCCCTGCACGAGATCGACCTGAGGCAGGGCGCGGTGCTGGAGACCGAAACGGTCTATGTCGCCGAGCTTGAGGAAAGCCTCGCGCTGCCGGCCGAAATCGCCGCCGCCGCCAATCCGAAAAGCTCCACCGGCCGCATCGACGTCTTCACCCGCGTCATCGCCGATCGCGCCCGCGAATTCGACATGATCGAAGCGGGCTATAGCGGCCCGCTCTTTGCGGAAATCTCGCCGCGCACCTTCCCCATTCTGGCGCGGCGCGGCGCCCGCCTGTCGCAGATCAGGTTCCGCAACGGCCATGCGCGGCTCGACGACGCCGGCCACCAAGCGTTGCATGAGCGCGAGAAGCTGGTGACGAGCGCCGAGCCGTCGATCTCGGGCGGCGTCGCCGTTTCCGTCGATCTCGCCGGCTTCGACGCCTCAGGCCTCATCGGCTATCGCGCCAAGCGCCATACGGGGCTCATCGACGTGGACAAGGTCGGCGCGCTGTCGACGGCCGAGTTCTGGGAGCCGATCTATGCGACGAGGCGCCGCGATCTCGTGCTCGATCCCGGCGAATTCTATATTCTCGCCTCGAAAGAGGCCGTGCGCGTGCCGCCCGACCACGCGGCCGAGATGACGCCGTTCGATCCGCTCGTCGGCGAATTCCGCGTCCATTACGCCGGCTTCTTCGACCCCGGTTTCGGCGCGGCCGAGGCCGGCGGCGCCGGCGCGCGCGCCGTGCTGGAGGTGCGCTCGCACGACGTGCCCTTCATCCTCGAAGACGGCCAGATCGTCGGCCGTCTCATCTACGAGCGCATGAGCGAGAAGCCGCAGGTGCTCTACGGCGCCGGCCTCAGCTCCAATTATCAGGCTCAGGGCCTGAAACTGTCGAAACATTTCCGCGCCTGAGGGAAAGAGCCCAAGGGCTGAAGCGCAGACCCGCGCGTTTGGGGGCAATGATGAACACCGAAAACGGCTACGATTTCGAGGACCTGAAGATCGGCATGCAGGCGACTTTCGCCAAGACGATCACCGAAGCGGACATCATCCTCTTCGCCGGCGCCTCGGGCGACAACAACGCCATGCATATCAATGAGGAATTCGCCGCCGCGACGCCGTTCAAGGGCCGCATCGCCCACGGCATGCTGACGGCGAGCGTGATCTCGGCCGCCATCGCCGGCCGACTGCCGGGCCCCGGCGCCGTCTATCTGGCGCAGAACCTGCGCTTCAAGGCGCCCGTGCGCCCCGGCGACACGGTGCACGCCACCGTGACCGTGACGGCGCTCGACGAGGTCAAGCGCCGCGCATCGCTTTCGACTATTTGCACGGTCAATGGCAAGACGGTGATCGACGGCGACGCTGTCGTCATGCCGACGTCGCGCGCCAAGGGCTGAGCCCGCGCTTGTGACAGAATAAACACGGCCGGACCGGCGACGGTCCGGCCGTTTGGTTTTCACCCGCGCAGAAAATTCTCGATGCTGGTCGCCAGCGCCACCGGCGTCTCGTTCATCGGATAATGGCCGGCGTTCGCGATCGTCTCCAGCACGGCGTTGGGGAACCATTGCAGGAACGTCGCCCGCATCGTCTCGGCGTTGATGGCGCCGTCATATTCGCCGACGATCACTTTGATCGGCGTTTTGTTGCCAATCACCGCCTCGTGGAAATCCGCCTTCGCCCAGGCGCGCAGATAGGCGGCGAAAGCCTCGCGCGTCGAATTGGCCTCGGAGTGACGCGCCATCGCATCGATCCATGTCTTCGACAGCCGCCCGCCGGTGGTGAAATCGATGATCGTGCGGCGGTTGTCGAGGCTTGCCGCCGCACCGTCGAAAAGCCCCCAGCTCTGATCGTCGAACGGCACGGCCGCCGCCGGCACTGGCGTGACGGCGACGGCGCGGCGCACGCGATGCGGCGCGTCCGCCATGATGCGCTGGATGAACTTGCCGCCCATCGAATGCCCGACGAGGCTGAACGTCTCCCAGCCGAGCTTGTCGGCGACGGCGAGAACGTCGGCGGCGATCTCCGCGACGCTATAGGCGCCCGACATGCCCTTCGACTTGCCGTAGCCGCGATAGTCGACGGCGCAATACGTGAACGCGTCGAGGCTCAGCGCGTCGCGCATCGGCGCGAACATGGCGTGATCGCCGAACCAGCCATGCAGCACCAGCACGCGATGCGCGCCGGCGCCGGTGATCTCATATCCGATGGTCATTGAGATTCGTCTCCGCGATTGCGACGGCTGGCGACCTTCTCCCGCAGGATGAAGGCCGCCGGTCGTATCCTCATTCCACCAGCGCCCAATTGCCCTTGCGGATTTCGAGCATCTTGAAGGCGGCGAGGTCGAGGCCGAGATGGTCTTCGGCGCTCATGTTCACGACGCCCGTGGCGCCGACATAGCCCTTGGTCTTCTCGATCTCGTCGCGAACTTTCGCCTTGTCGACGGAGCCGGCGCGCTTGACGGCGTTGGCCCAGATCATCAGCGCGTCGTAGGCGTAGCCGCCGAATGTCGCGGGCTCGGAATTCGTCCGCGCCTTGAAGGTCGTCACGTAATCGACGACGGCCTTTTTCTGCGGATCGCTGGCCGCGAGAATATCGGGGATCAGCAAGGCGCCGGCCGGCAGACGCACGCCTTCGGCCGAAGCGCCGGAGAGGTCGATATATTCTTTCGCCGCGACGCCATGCGATTGGTAGACCGGCAGCTTGATGCTGAGCTGCGCGATATTCTTGGTGACGATGGCTGGCCCCTGACCGAAGCCGAAGACGAGAAGGGCCTGCGCCTTGTCGTTGCCCTTGATCTTGGTGAGCTGCGCCGTGACGTCCGTGTCCTTCGCGCCATAGGTCTCGTCGGAGACGATCTCGATGCCATATTTCGAAGCCGCGCCCAACGTCTCCTTGCGGCCGGATTGGCCAAAGCCCGATGTCTCCGAAATCAGCGCCAGCCGCGACAGGCCGCGCTTCTTCATGTCGAGGAAGACTTTCTCGGCGGCGGCGCGATCGGTCGGCGCCACCTTGAACATCCATTTCTTCACCGGCTCGGAGATCACCACGCCGCCGCCGACGGAGACGAAGGGAATCTCGGCTTTCTCGACCAGCGGATAGACCGCCATCGTCGCGCCGGTGGTCGAACCGCCGATGATCACGTCGACCTTGTCGTCCTCGATCAGGCGCTTGACGAAGCCGTTGGCTTTCGCCGCGTCGCCGCCGTCGTCATAGGAGACGAGTTCGAGCTTGCGGCCGAGGAGCCCGCCCGCCTTGTTCAGATCCTCGATATAGATCTGCATCGTCTTCTGCGCTGGCTCGCCGAGGAACGAGGCCGGGCCCGTGGTCGAGAAAAAGGCCCCGACCTTGATGTTCTGCGCCAGCGCGGCGCCATGCGTCAGGCCGATGGCGAGCGTGGCGACAGCCGCCGCCTTGAGCAGGTTTTTCATGGGTTCCCTCTCTGTCATTGCGCCTTTGCCGGCGCTTGGGCGTGATTGTGGACCGGGCGCGGCGGAACTCGCAAGTCTCTCAGGCGCGACGGAAGATCATCAGCGACGAGCGCGCCTGCGGCGTGTCGGGCTCGATGCGCGCGCGGATGGTCAGCGTGTCGCCGTCGCGCTCGAACTGGCGGACCTGTTTGTCGCCGATCCAGTTCGGAAACAGGCTCATCTCGATGGCGTGCGTCACCCGGTCGCCCGCGACGCTGTAGCGGCCGCAATAAGTCAGCACGCTGTCATAGGCGCGGGCCTTTTCCTCGTCCGAAGCGGTCCATTGCCCGCCGCTCTTGAACGGCGTGCGTCCGGCGCGCTGGAAGGCGACGCTCATGAAACCGTCGGGCGCGTATTGGATATAGCCCTCGGCGTCCGGCCCGAACGGATAGACGACGCGGCCGTCGTCGTAACGCTGCTCCATCGAGACGAGCCGCCACAACCCTACCAGTTCGCTCACGCCGCGCCTCCCGTTTTCGTCACCCGCGACAGATCGAAGCCCGGATGCGCGTCCGCCTGCACGGTCGCAAGCAAGCCTTCGCGCGCCGCATATTCGTTCTTGGCGCGCATCGCGGCGCGCAGGTCCGGCGGCATCCACGAGCGGTCGTGCCCCCATAGGCTGAGTCCGAACAATTCGCGCGGCTCCCATGCGGCGGAATCGGAAATCAACTGACCGCCCCAACCGGTTTCGATGAGAAAACCGCCGGGCGATTGCGAATAGAACGACAGCATGTGGTCGTTGGAATGGCGCCCGAGCGAGGTGCGGATGAGCCCCTCCTTCTGTAAGGCCATGTCGTAGAGACGGCCGACGTCGTCGAGATGCAGATATTCCAGCATCAGATGATGGAACGGATGATCGCCCGGCTTGCCCTCGATCAGCGCCAGCGAGTGATGACGCGGATTGACGTGCATCCAGCGCGCCTGCAGCGGCGTCTCGATATAGTCGCTGAGTCGGAAGCCGAGAAGATCGCGATAGAACGGGTCCATCTTCGCGAAATTCAGCGTGCTGAAGGCGACATGCCCGAAGCCGAGCGAGCCGGCGCGGAAACCGCCGAGCGGGCGCGCCGGCCGGAAAGGCGCGTCATCGTCGTCCGCCCCGTGAAATATCTCCAGCCGATTGCCGTCGGGATCGCTGAAAGCGAAGCCGGCCGCGATATGCCGGCGCTCGCATTCGCCGGGCGACAGCATCGCCGTCCTGACGCCCGCCGCGTCGAGTTCGGCGCCGGCTTGCGTCACCGCGGCGGCGTCCGCCACGCGCAGGCCGAGAAAGGCGAGCCCATTGCGGTCGGAAGGCTCGATCAGCGCACGCTGCTTGCGCGCATCCATGCGCAGGGCGAGATGGTCTGCGCCGAGATCGCGCGCTTGCAGCCCCAGAAAGTCCGTGGCGAAGGGCAGCCAGTCGCCGGGCGCGCGCGCCGCGACCCCGAGATAACCCATTTCGAGAATGTCCATTCCGGCCTCTCGTTATCGTTGGAACGTAAACCTTGGCCAACGCCGCGCGCGTTGCAAGCGCGCGTCGCTCACGCCATTCGCGCCGGCAGGGAGAGATAGCCGCGAAAGCGCGCCCGGCCGCCGCGCACGCGAGGCCCAGTGAAACTGTAATTCGGGAAGCGCGCCAATAGCCGCTCCACCGCAACCTTGCCTTCGAGACGGCCGAGATTCATGCCCGAGCATTGATGAGGCCCCGCGCCGAAGGCGAGATGCCGGTTCTGCGTGCGCGTGATGTCGAGCGTTTCCGGGTCGGGAAATTGCGCCGGGTCGCGATTGGCCGCGCCGATGCAGAGCGTGATCTGCGTTCCCGCTGGCATTTTCACGCCGCCAAGCTCGACCTCGCGCGTCGTGATGCGATTGCCGAGCTGGTTGGAGCTTTCAAACCGCAAGAATTCTTCGATGGCGGTCTTTGTCAGAGATGGTTCGGCCACGAGTTTGGCCCGCGCCTCGGGATAGTCTTCGAGAATGGCGAGGCTGTTGCCGATGAGATTGGTGGTCGTCTCGTGGCCGGCGTTGAGCAGGAAGATGCAATTGTGCATCAATTCGTCCGGCGTGAGCTGCGCGCCGTCCGCGCCGCCCTGAATGAGTCGCGTCAGCACATCGACGTCGGGGTCGCCCGGCCGCGCCCGCCGGTCGGCGATGAGGCCGTCGAGCCAGGCGATCATTTCGCTGACCGAGCGATTGCCGCGCTCCATCTGTTCAGGCGTCAGCGCCGGCTCCAGCGCGCCGAGCACGGCCAGCGACCAGTCGCGCAGAGGTTCGCGCTGGTCGAGCGGCACGCCGAGCATGTTGCCGATGATCTCGACGGGAATCTGCGCCGCGTAATCCTCGATCAGATCGACGTCGTTTTTCTCGCCCAGCCGGTCGAGCAGACGGTCGACCAACGCGATAAGGCCGGGCGTCATCGCGTGAATATGGCGCGGCGTCAGCGCCCCCATGATGATGCGCCGCACCCGCGTATGCAGCGGCGGATCGCTGAAGACGAGGCTCGTCGTGTGATGCGCATAGAGCGGGCTGTCACCGTATTTCGGCAGGAACTCTTTCTTCTTGTCCGACGAGAAGGCCGCCTGATCGTGATAGACGGCGAGCAGATCCTGATAGCGAGTCAGAAAATAGGAGCCGTCTGGCATGCGCCGCACCGGCTCGCTTTCGCGCAGCCGGCGATAGATCGGATAGGGATCATCGTAGAAGGCCTGCGGCAGACGCCGCAAATCGAACGTTGCGGCGATGGCTTGCGCTTCCTGCTCCGGCATCGGCGATCCCTCCTGCATCAATTTACGCATTTTGATTATTGATTACGCAATTGACGCTAGATACGGATGGCGTAAGAGTCAAATCCATCGCGTAAACAGAGGTGAGGTCGCATGGTCCCGGAGCCCGCTCCGCGCCGCCGCAAGGTGCAGTCGGCCGAATTCGGCCTCCTGGTGCTCAGAGGACTGGCGGATATGGGCGGCGCGGCGTCGCTGACGGGGCTCGCGCAGGCGTTGGGCGAGAATCCGGCGAAAATCCATCGCTATCTCGCCAGCCTGAAGGAAGCGCAATTCGTCGTGCAGCACACTTCCGGCCAGCGTTACGCGCTGGGGCCGGCGGCGTTGGCCATCGGGCTTGCGGCAATGCGCCAGATCGACGCGCTCGAAAGCGCCGCGCCCGAAATCGCGGCGCTCGCCGAGACGCGCAACGCCGTCGCTTTCGTCGCCGTCATCGGCAATCGCGGGCCGGCGATCATGCGCTGGGAGGAGCCGATGCAGCCGGTCACGGTCAACGTGCGCGTCGGCTCCGTCCTGCCGATCCTGTGGTCGGCGACGGGCCGCGCCTTCGCCGCCTTCATGCGCTCAAGCCTGATCGACGGATTGATAGAGGCCGAACTCGCCGCCGCAACGCCCGACCAGCGCCGGTTGATCCCGGATCGCGCCGCGGCGGAGACGATTTTCGCGGCGACGCGCCAGGCCGGCTGCGCCGCCATCCACGACACATTGCTGCGCGGCGTCAGCGCCGTCGCTGTCCCCGTCTTCGATTTCTCCGGCCGCGTCGCCGCCGTGATGACGGCGCTCGGCACATCGGGCGAGATCGACCCCGATCCCGAAGCGCCGCTGGCGCAAGACATGAAAACGCGCGCCGCCGCGCTCAGCCGCGCGCTTGGATGGGCAAAAGCATAGCCCCATACGCGGCGTCGGCGAGAATACGGGAAGGCGGTTCGCAGAAACTGGAGCGGGTGAAGGGAATCGAACCCTCGTATGCAGCTTGGGAAGCTGCCGTTCTACCATTGAACTACACCCGCGACGCGTGATCGCGTTGCCGCCTTGTAGCGCGGAACGCGCGCGTCGATCAATCCGGCGTCGCTCAGGCGGCGACGAATTTGCCCGAAAGCGCGTCGGCGATCAGCGCCTGCGTTTCCTTGACGCCATAGAGCGCGACGAAGGAGCCGAAGCGGGGCCCACGGTTTTCGCCGAGCAGCACCTGATAGAGCATGTTGAAGAACTCGTTCGACACGCCCGGACGCTCGGCGGTGGCGCCCTTCGCCTTGAAGTCCTGATAGCGCGGGATAGGACGGGCGACATCGTAAAGCGCGGTCTGGATGTCCTCGGCGCTCGCGCCTTCGGGCAGGCCGGCGAGAATGGCCGACAGTTTCTCCAGCGCGTCGCGCTCTGCGTCGTCGGCGGCGCGATAGGTTTTCGCCGGCAGCACGAAATCGCGGAAATAGCGCACGGCGTAGCCGACAAGCTTGTCGAGGCGCGGATGGCTTTGCGGGCTGACGCTCGGCGCATAGCGGCGCAGGAAGCCCCAGAGCACACCCGGGTCTTCGGAATTGGCGACGGCGGCGAGATTGAGCAGCATGCCGAAGGAGATCGCCTGCGGCTTGTCGCCGCCATGCGTCAGGGTTTCCGGCGCCGGCGGCTTGCCCGAATGAATGTGCCACACCGGATTGCCGAGACGATTGCGCTCGTCCTGTCGCGGATAGGCGTCGAGGAAGGTCAGATAATCGTCGACCGTGCGCGGGATGACGTCGAAATACAGCCGCTTCGCCGCCGTCGGCTTCTGGAACATGAACAGCGACAGGCTTTCGGGGCTGGCGTAGGTCAGCCAGTCCTCGATCGTCAGGCCGTTGCCCTTCGACTTCGATATCTTCTGGCCCTTGTCGTCGAGGAACAGTTCGTAATTGAAGCCCTCGGGCGCGACGCCGCCAAGCGCGCGCACGATGTTGCCGGAGAGCTTGACCGAGTCGATGAGGTCTTTGCCGGCCATCTCGTAATCGACCTTCAGCGCGTACCAGCGCATCGCCCAGTCGGGCTTCCATTGCAGCTTGCAATGGCCGCCGGTGACAGGCGTGATGTGCAGGTCCTGCGTTTCGGGATCGCGCCACGAGATCGTGCCCGCCGCCGGATCGAGCGATTCGAGCGGAACCTGCATGACGATGCCCGTCTCGGGATGGATCGGCAGGAAGGGCGAATAGGTCGCCGCCCGCTCCTCGCGGAAGGTCGGCAGCATGATCTTCATCACCGCATCGTAATGACGCAGCATATGCAGCAGCGCGGCGTCGAAACGGCCGGTCTTGTAATAGGCGGTGGACGAGGCGAATTCGTAGTCGAAGCCGAAAGCGTCGAGGAACGACCGCAGCCGCGCGTTGTTATGCGCGCCGAAGGAGTCGTGTGTGCCGAACGGGTCCGGCACCTGCGTCAGCGGCTTGCCGAGATGCGCGCCGACAAGCGCCTTGTTGGGGATGTTGTCGGGAACCTTGCGCAGGCCGTCCATATCGTCGGAGAAGGCGAGCAGCTTGGTCTTTATCTTGCCCTCGGTCAGAACCTCGAAGGCGTGGCGAACCATGGTCGTGCGCGCCACCTCGCCGAACGTGCCGATATGCGGCAGGCCCGAGGGGCCGTAGCCGGTTTCGAACAGCACTTCCTTCTGTCCCGTGCGCGCGACGCGGGCGACAAGTTTCCGCGCTTCCTCGAACGGCCAGGCGTTGGACTGAACGGCGGCTTCGAGAAGCGAAGCCGCGCTGGCGGCTCCGGCGGGCGCGGACGACATTGCTGATCCTCATGAAAACGACGCGCGGGGCGCGAGACCCCGCGAAAGCGGCGCACGATAGGGAGAGCGCCCGCAAGCGTCAACCAAAGCGCCGCCCATTTCGCCGCGACGTGCGCGCCAGCCCATGCGCGGTCTTTTCCCAGTGGAACGGTTCGGAAAACCATTCGAACAACGCGCGCCACGCCACCCAGGAGATCAGCGCGTAATAGACGGGAAACAACGGAATCCATGGCCAAAGTCCGACGAGCCCGCGCCGCTGCATCCCCAAAGTCAGCATGGCCAGGGTCGAAACCACGCCGCTGGAGGCGACGAGCGCCCACAAGGCCGCCAACGCCGTCTGGCCTGCCGTCTCGGGATAGAAGGCGCCGCTGAAGACGTCGTAGGCGGTGGTGACGAGAAACAGCGGTCCGACGAGCGGCCCGAGCACGACGCTGACCATCAGCGCGGCGGCGGCGCCGGCCCGCAGCGCGCCGAGTTCGGCGATGAAACGTCCGGGCTCGCGAAAATGCACGGCGAGCGTCTGCATCCAGCCTTTCATCCATCGCCGCCGCTGCCCAAGCCACGCCGCAAGCCGCGCCGGCGCCTCCTCATGCGTGGCCGAGGCCAACGCCTCGACGCGCCAGCCGAAACGCGAGAGACGCAGACCGAGATCGGCGTCTTCAGTCACATTCCAGGCGTCCCAGCCGCCGACGCGCCGCAGGATCGCCGTGCGGAAATGATTGGACGTTCCGCCGAGCGCGATCGGCAGACGCAGAAAGGCGAGCCCCGGATTCAGCACGTCGAAAAGGCCGGCGTATTCGATCGCGAACAGCCGCGCGAGCCAGCCGTCGCCGATATTGTCGATGACGAGGCGGCCTTGCAGGCAGGCGACCCGTTTCGGCGCGAGCGCGAAACGCGCCGCCGCCAGCCGCAACTGGTCCGGTTCGGGCTCATCCTCGGCGTCGTAAATGGTCAGCAATGCGCCGCGCGCCAGCGGCAGGGCGGCGTTGAGCGCGCGCGGCTTGGTGCGCGGCTGACCCTCGGGCGCGACGATAATCCGGTAGCGCGCCGGCAGATCGAGCGCGGAAAGGGCCGCGCGCGTTTCCGCGTCGCTTTCCTCCAGAACAAGCAGGATGTCGAGCTTGGCGCGCGGGTAATCGAGCGCGTCGAGCGCCGCGATGAATTTCGCCGCGACATTGGCCTCGCGATGCAGCGCCGCGACAATTGTGTAGACGGGAAGCTCCACGTCGCGCAGCGGCCGCGCCCTGCGCTCCGGCTTGCAGGAGGCGAAGGCGGCGAAGCCGCGCAATACGATGCCTGAAAGAAACATGCCGCTGACGAACAGCGAAGCGATGAGCCACAGGATGTTAGGCGCAGTCGCCAGCGCGAAAACCAGCGCGACGCCGAAGGCTTGCAACCCGATGACAAGGCGCGGCGGCAAGGGAGTCGCAGCCGATAATGCCGGATTATGCGCGCCGAGCGCGCCGGAAATCCGGAAAAGCTCGTCGTCGCGCGCGGCGCTGCGCACGCTTTCCATCAACAATGTCGGCGTCGTGACCAGAAGCGGGGCGGATGCGGCGCTCGCCGCGAGACGCAGAAAGCGTTCGAGGTCGGGTCCTTGCGGCGCATGCAACAATCGATGGCCCTGTCGTGTTGCGAGCGGCGCCGCGCCGGCGTGAATCGCGTGCGGGTGATGCGAGCCGGGCGCGAGACGCAACTGTCGATCGACAAAAAACGCGCCGCAGGCGCGCGCCAACGCGCGATAGAACGCCTCCTCGCTGATCGCGCCTTCCGCCAGCAGAACGCAGGCGGGCGTGACGCCCTGACGCTGCGCCGTTTCGACGGCTCGCGATAGAACGCCCGGCGGCAGGATCGGCGCCAGAAAGGCGATGCTCGCCGGCCAGCTCCGCGCGCTGCGGTCGATGGCGCGCGGATCGCGCGATGATGCTGGAAGCGTCGGATCGACGGCGATGCGGCGGGGCGTTGCGCGCGTTTGATGGGGCAGGGCAAGTTCGGCGCCCAATCCCGCTTCTGTCGCCAGACGCATTCTCGACTTCCACGCAACTTTGCTAAATTGTCCCTTAAACTCGCACGAGGCTTTGTGAATGTCGCGCCGGAAGGCCCCCCCGATTCTTGCTGGAAAATTTCTTATAGGTTTGGTTTGGCTCGCGATTTTCGGGTCGGCCGCGCCGGCGCAGGAGCGCGTGTTCATCCCTTCCTTCGCCGATATGCAGCAACGCCCGGCCAAGCCTGATTCTTCGGCGCTGAGGCCGATTCGCTTCGTCACGGAAGACGATTATCCGCCGTTTCATTTCGCGCTTTCGGACGGGCAGCTCGCCGGCTTCAACATCGATGTCGCGCGCGCCATTTGCGAGGAATTGCAAGTGTCCTGCACCATCCAGCGGCGGCAATGGGACATGCTCGGCGCGGCGCTCGCCGACAATGCGGCCGACGCTGTCATCGCCTCGCTGGCGATGACGCCGCAGGCGCGCCAGACTTATGATTTCAGCCAACCTTACTATGCGACGCCCGCGCGATTCGTAACGACGAAAGCCTCGCCCTTGACGGAGGCGACGCCGGAAGCGCTGGCGGGCAAGAAGATCGGCGTCGTCGCCGGCTCCGCCCACGAGGCCTATCTCGAACGCTTCTTTCCCAAATCGAAGCGGGAGGCTTTCGCCGATTTGAACGCCTTGCGCGCCGCTGTCGTTGGTAAGGGCGTCGACGCGGGCTTCGCCGATGGCGTCGGCCTGGCGATCTGGCTGAACGGCGACGGCGCCGAATGTTGCGCCTTCAAGGGTGGGCCTTACACCGAAAGCCGCTATTTCGGCGAAGGCGTCGGCATCGCTCTGCGCAAGGGCGATGCGAATTTGCGCCGCGCCATCGACTATGCTCTGGCGCGGCTGTCGCAACGCGGGGTCTATGGCGACCTTTATCTGAAATGGTTCCCCGTCGGTTTTTACTGACCAGAGGCGCTCAGATGTCTCGGCCAATGACCGCGTCGAGGGAATAACGATCCCCGCCGCGCAGCGCGAAATAAAGCGCCGCGACGCCCCACAACAGCGGATATTCGAAACCGCCCGCCGTCCAGAAAAAGCCGTTGGGCAGATGCACGCCGAAAGCCGCGACGACCATCACGCCGGCGACAAGCGCGGCGATGGGGCGCGTCAGCAAGCCGGCCGCCAGCATCAATCCGCCGACGAATTCGATGAGGCCGGCGATCAGCGCGAAGGAGGCCGGCAAGCCGAGCTTGGCCGCGAAAAACTGGCCAGTCGCCGTCAGGCCGTAACCGCCGAACAGGCCGAACAGCTTCTGCGCGCCGTGTGGAACAAGTAGCAATCCGGTTGCGACGCGCAGCATCGGTTCGGCGAACGGCGACAGCGCGTCGGTCAGGGAGCGCAGGGCCGGGATGAACGGCTTGATCGGTTGGCGGGAGAGCGAAACGTCAGACATGGGTGATCCTCTGAGTCAGTGAATGTCGACGGCAAAATGACTTGCGCGGATTCCGCAGACAATCCATGGTTTGCGGACAGGTTTGTTGCGAGAGGTGAAACAATGGATCGTTTTGCCGCGCTTGAGGCTTTTGTCCGCGTCGCTGAAACGCGGTCGTTTTCAGAGGCGGCGAAAAAGCTGAAGGCCTCGAAATCCGCCGTCAGCCGTCAGGTCAGCGCGCTGGAGGCCGAACTTGGCGCGCGGCTGTTTCATCGCACGACGCGATCCTTGACCCTGACGGAGGCGGGGCAGGGCTATTACGATCGCGCGACGCGCATTCTGGCCGATCTCGACGAGGCCAATCTCGCCGTGAGCCAATTGCAGGCGGCGCCGCGCGGCCTGTTGCGCGTCAATGCGCCGATGAGCTTCGGCTTTCTGCATCTGGCCGGCGCCATTCCCGATTTTCTGGCGCTTTATCCGGAAGTCTCGATCGAGATGACGATGAACGATCGTTTCGTCGATTTGGTCGATGAAGGCTTCGACGTCGCCGTGCGCATCGGCGCGCTGACGGATTCAAGCCTCATCGCCCGCCGTCTGGCGCCGATCCGCCGCGTGCTTTGCGCCAGCCCCGATTATTTCGTGGCCTTCGGCCGCCCCGAGACGCCCGAAGATCTGAAAGGGCACGCATGCCTGTGCAATTCGAATATCGTTTCCGGGCGCGAATGGCGCTTCATCGACCGTGACGGCAAGCCGATCAATGTCGAGGTGAAAGGCCGCCTCAGCGCCAATAACGGCGACGCGCTGCGCGTGGCGGCCTTGAACGGTCTGGGAATCGTCACCCTGCCAACCTTCATCGTCGGCGCCGATGTCCAGGCTGGCAGGCTCGTCTGCGCGCTGGATGATTATCTGCCGCAGACGTTGAGCCTCAACGCGGTCTATCCGCATGCGCGGCATCTGTCGCCAAAGGTGCGCGCCTTCGTCGATTTTCTCAGCCGCCGCTTCGGGCCGCAGCCCTATTGGGACAAGGACCTTATACCGGTTCTCGATGACGAGAACCGGTGAGGAGCGAATGCGACGCCGAGCTGATGCGAGGAATTCATGGATCGCGACCCGTCGCGATCCGTGAGACATCGTATTACTGGCTCGACCACAGAATCCGCGCCATCCACGCCACCTGATCGGTCGAGAAAATCCGGTCGGGGTGCTCGGGGTTGAGCGACTTCAGCTCGATCGTCTTGGCCGTCTGGCGCTTCAGCTCCTTGGCCAGCACTTCGCCTTCGTTGGTCTTGACCACGACGCGGTCGCCGCGTCGCACCGGCGCGCCGGGCGAGACGATCACAATGTCTCCGTCGCGATACAGCGGCGTCATCGAATCGCCGGAAATCTCCAGCGCATAGGCGTGATCGTCGGCGACGTCGGGAAAATGCACTTCCTCCCAGCCCGCGCCGACGGGAAAGCCGCCGTCGTCAAAAAAGCCGCCGGCGCCGGCCTGCGCCAAGCCGATGAGCGGCAGCGGCGGCCGCCTGGGGGCGCCGACGCGCGTTTCCACCAAGGCCAGAAACTCGCTCATGCTCGCGCCGGTCGCCTCAAGAATCTTGGCGATGGACTCGGTCGAAGGCCAGCGCAGCCGCCCGTCCGACGTTTGCCGTTTGGAGCGGTTGAACGTCGTTGCGTCGAGGCCCGCCTTGCGCGCCAGCCCCGAGGCGCTGAACCCGTGTTTGCGGGCGAGATCGTCGATCGCCGCCCAGATTTGTGAATGGCTCAACATTGCGATTGCTCCCGAATCGCGAAAATGCGGCTTTACGAATGTAAGAGGACAAATTTCCTACAATAAATACCGCCAAATCAGGCGGCATGCAAGCCGCAGTTGTGGCGAACGTTACCGCTTGACGCAAAAACATGTGATTGGCGAGTAAAATAGCGCTAACCGTCCGCGGCGGCGCAATCGGGCGCGGCGTTGCGGATTATTTCCCTTTTGCGCGGCGACGCAAAAGCCGTTCGACATTTCGGCGGGATCGTCTAAAGCATTTTCAAGCGAAGTGGACGCCGGTTCGCGTGAAGAAAATGCGGAAAGGCAAAAATCTTGATCATTCTCGCATTTCCGAGAAACGCGAGAATGATTTAGGGTCCGCCCGCAACCGGTCGCGTCCGAGGCTGACCCTTGTCCCTGATCTACAAAATCCTGACAGCTGATCAATGGCGCATGGCGCAGGCGGACGGCGTTTTCGTCGGCGCGCCGGTCGATCTCGCCGACGGTTACATCCATTTTTCGACCGCTGAACAGGTGGTCGAGACGGCGGCCAGGCACTTTGCCGGACAACGCGGCCTGACGCTCGCCGCGGTCGAGGCCGAGGGGCTTGCGCAACTGAAATGGGAGCCTTCGCGCGGCGGCGCGTTGTTCCCCCACCTCTATGCGCCTTTGCCGCTGGCGCGCGTCGCCTGGGCGCGCCCGCTGCCGCTTGGGGCCGACGGCCGCCACGATTTCACCGGAGTTCTTGCATGATCATGTCGCTCGCCAGCGCGCTGGCCAAGCCGCTTCTTCTCGCCATGGACCCCGAAAAGGCGCATGGCGCCACCATCGCCGCGCTGCGCACGGTGCCCGTGATCGCCGCCGGCCCGGACGATCCGCGCCTCGCGGTCGAGGCGTTCGGTCTGAAATTTCCCAATCCTCTCGGCATGGCGGCGGGCTTCGACAAAGGCGCCGAAGTTCCGGACACCTTGCTTCGGCTTGGCTTTGGGTTCGCCGAAATCGGCACGGTGACGCCGAAACCCCAGCCCGGCAATCCCAAGCCGCGCTCGTTCCGCCTGACGCAGGACGAAGCGATCATCAACCGCTTCGGCTTCAATTCCGAAGGTCATGCGGCGGTGCGCCGCCGGCTTGTCGCCCGCGCCGGCAATCGCGGAATCGTCGGCGTCAATATCGGCGCCAACAAGGACGCCGCCGACCGCGCCGCCGATTATGTCGCCGGCATCGAGGCTTTCGCCGATGTGGCGAGCTATTTCACGGTCAATATTTCCTCGCCCAACACGCCGGGCCTGCGCGATCTGCAACAGACGGCGGCGCTCGACGATCTGCTGGCCCGCGTGCTCGACGCGCGCGACGCCGCAACCTACCGCACGACCCGCAAGCCGGTGCTGCTGAAGATCGCGCCCGATCTGGACCTGTCGGACCTCGACGACGTCGTGGCGGTCGCCCGCAAGCGCGGCGTCGACGGCATGATCGTGTCGAACACGACAATCTCACGTCCCGCGACGTTGCGCGACAAGGCGACGGCGCAGGAGACGGGCGGCCTCTCCGGCGCGCCGCTCTATCCGCTGGCGACCAAAATGCTGGCGCAGACCTGGCTGCGCGTCGAGGGTCAGTTCCCGCTCGTGGGCGTTGGCGGAATCGACAGCGCCGAGACGGCCTGGGGCAAGATCGCGGCCGGCGCGACGCTGGTGCAGGTCTATTCTTCGCTGATCTACAAGGGCCTCGGCCTCGTCGACGAGATCAAGACAGGCATGCTGAAGCGCCTCGCCGCCAGCGGCAAGAAGAGCCTCGCCGAGCTTGTCGGCTCCGGTGTGACGGACTGGGCCTGACGCAGGTCAAATCGCCCGCGTTAAACTATTGTCTATATTCGCCCGCCAGCCCGATAGAGGGGCTTGGCGAACGCGTCGCGGCGTCGTGTAATCCGCGCCGACAGGTTTGTTGCAAGGGAGGATCGCGTGGGCGACCGCATCAGATATACGCTGGATGAAAACCAGATTCCGAAGACCTGGTACAATATCGCCGCCGATTTCCCGACTCCGATGCCGGCCGTGCTGCATCCCGGCACCCACGCCCCGGTTGGCCCGTCCGATCTCGAACCGCTTTTCCCGATGGAGCTGATCCTTCAGGAAGTCGCAACCGAGCGCTACATCGACATTCCCGAGCCCGTCCGCGATGTGCTGCGCATGTGGCGTCCGGCGCCGCTGATCCGCGCCCGCCGTCTGGAGCAGGCGCTCGGCACCCCGGCCAAGATCTATTTCAAATATGAAGGCGTCTCGCCCGCCGGTTCGCACAAGCCGAACACGGCCGTGCCGCAGGCCTGGTATAACAAGGAAGCCGGCATCAAGAAGCTGACGACCGAAACGGGCGCCGGCCAATGGGGCTCCTCGCTCGCCTTCGCCGGCTCGCTGTTCGGCATCGACGTCACCGTCTTTCAAGTGCGCGTCTCCTTCGACCAGAAGCCCTATCGCCGCGCCCTGATGGAAACCTATGGCGCCCGCTGCATCGCCTCGCCGTCGAACGAAACCGATTCCGGCCGCGCCATCCTCGCCCAGCATCCCGACAGCCCCGGTTCGCTCGGCATCGCGATCTCGGAAGCCGTCGAGGTTGCGGCCAAGAACCCCGACGTGAAATACGCGCTGGGCTCGGTCCTCAACCATGTCATGCTGCACCAGACGATCATCGGCGAGGAAGCCATCAAGCAGATGGAAATGGCCGGCGACGATCCGGACGTCATCATCGCCTGCGCCGGCGGCGGCTCGAATTTCGCCGGTCTCGCCTTCCCGTTCCTGGGGCTGCAATTGCGCGGCGGCCGCAAGCGCCGCATTGTCGCCGTCGAGCCGGCGGCCTGCCCGTCGCTGACGCGCGGCAAATACGCCTATGATTTCGGCGACACCTCGCATCTGACGCCGCTGGTGAAGATGCATACGCTGGGCTCGACCTTCATGCCGCCGGGCTTCCATGCCGGCGGTCTGCGCTATCACGGCATGGGGCCGATGGTGTCGCACGCCTACGAACTGGGACTGATCGAGGCCAAGGCCTATCAGCAGGTCGCCTGTTTCGAGGCGGGCGTGCAGTTCGCCCGCGCCGAGGGCATCGTGCCGGCGCCGGAATCGACCCACGCCGTGCGCGCCGCCATCGACGAGGCCCTGCGCTGCAAGGCGGAAGGCAAGGCGGAGACGATCCTGTTCAATCTCTCCGGCCACGGCCATTTCGACATGGGCGCCTATATCAACTACTTCTCGGGCAACCTCGTCGACCAGTCCTACGACGAGGGCGAACTGGCGATGGCGCTCGCCGGCCTGCCGTCGATCGCGGCGGAATAATCAGCCAAAGCCGCGCAACAAAAAACCGCCCGGACGTCGCGTCCGGGCGGTTTTCTTATGACGAAAGCTCAGCGCTTGCCGCTGTAGTTCATGAGACGCATCACGAGCCAGATCGGCACGACGATGGCGGCGCCGGCCAGCACATATTCGGCGACGAGATGCACGGCGTCGAAGCCGAGATGGAAGATGCCGTTGATCATCCGCTCGACGCCGCGCAGGATGTCGGCGGGACGCACGTCGAGCCACATCAGGAAGGCGCCGACGATCAGCGACACCAGCACGAGGCGGATGAAGACAGCCGTAGGCGTGCCGCCAAGGAAACGCGTCAGATTCGTATCGTTCATCGCATTTCCGGAAGAAGAAGCGGCCGGTCCATTCGGCCCCCAGGACAAGGCTTCCGGTCCGCCCTGCGGGCCGGCGTTGGATTGCGCGCCCGCCTCACGGGCCATGGGCGTAATGTCTTTCACGGGCGAAATCTCCGGCGGGAAATCAGATTTTATCCTTGGGCTCTTCCTCGCGCATGATGCGCATCATGCGACGCAGGAATTTTTCGGCGAAGGTGAGCGCCTTGTCCATGTCCTCGTCTTTCGGCAAGTCGAGGCTGCGCGAGCCTCCCGCACGCGCGGCGAGCTTCGTCCTGAGATCGGCGTTTTCCTTGGTAAGGCGCGTGATTTCGGCTTCAAGCGCGCCGCGCTCTTCGGGAGCGCCGCGGCAAGTGGCGACGCCGCCGCTCGTCGTGCAGAGCGCCACGGCGCCGGTGCGTGTGTCGAGCCGCAGGAAACCGTCCGGCGTCTGGGACATGGTGTAACGGCCGGGTTCGCCCGGCGCTGCCGCGTCCTGCGCCAGGGCCGGCGCGGCAAACGCCAGCGTCGCAAATGCGATCAGGGAAAATTTCATCATCGGCCTCATCCTCGCAGACCGGAAACCGCCCCTCATATAGGGACGACTCGCGGCGAAACGGAGGCGGCGCGTCTAGATTTTCGCCGAGGTTTCCTCGGTGGCGCCTTGCTCGATGCGCGAGGCGACGATCACCGCCTGCGTCCGGCTCTCGACGCCGAGCTTTTGCAGGATCGCCGAGACATGCGCCTTGACCGTGGCCTCCGAGACGGAAAGCTCATAGGCGATCTGCTTGTTGAGCAGTCCCTCGGACAGCATCATCAGCACGCGCACCTGTTGCGGCGTGAGCGAGGCGAGGCGGCGCACCATATCGCTCGTCTCGCGATCGGCGGGCTCCGAGAGATCGACGTCCGGCGGTGTCCAGATTTCGCCGTCGAGCACCGAGCGGATGGCTTCGCGCATCACGCCGACCTCGGTCGTCTTGGGGATGAAGCCGGATGCGCCGAAGTCGATGCAGCGGCGCATGACGCCTCGATCTTCATTGCCCGACACGACGACGACCGGCACGCCGGGATGTTGGGCCCGCAGGTAAAGCAGGCCGGAAAAGCCGCGCACGCCCGGCATCGCCAGATCGAGCAGCACAAGGTCCATGTCGGGCTGTTTCGCCAACTCTGCGCTCAATGACGAGAGGTCGCCGGTTTCCAGAACGTCGGCGCCTTCGAACGCGCCCGAAATCGCCTGCCGAAGGGCGCCGCGAACTAAAGGGTGATCATCCGCGACCAGAATGCGCATTTTGGCTTGGCTCACTTTGCCCTCATGGTCGCGTCTGCGCACACGAGGGCAAGACGCTGGAAAGACGCCGCGAACGCGGCTAGACGAAAGTTCCGTGACATTGTTCAACGGCTAGCGTCTAAGCGCAAGTCCGGGACGCTTGACGCGATGCGGAATTCGCGGATTTCTGAAGGTCTTCGGCGAAAAGGAGCGAAAGCGTGAGCGATGCGCCGCAATCGATGACGCCGCGGGCCGCAATCGCCGGCCGCGCGGGATTCGCGATCGCCTGTCTGGCTCTCGCTTTGGTCGCGCTTTTTCTGCTCGATCGCGTCGGCGTCGCCGAGAATCTGGTGCTCGCGCTGGGGCCGGCGCTGCTTTTGTTCGCCATCGGCCTCATCGGATTGCTTGTTCGCACGACGGATTTCGAGAGCTTTTTCACGGCCGGCCGTCGCGTCCCCGCCCGTTACGCGGGCCTCGCAGGCGCGGCTCTGGCGTCATGCATGTTGCTGGTGCTGACGCCGCCCGCAGTCAGCCCGTCCGCCGCCGCCGCTGCGGCTTTTGGTCTTCTGCTCGGTCTTCTCGGCCTCGCCCTCTGGACAGGCCCGATGCTGCGCGGCGCCAAGGCGGTCTCGGTCGTCGATCTTCTGACGGCGCGCTTCCCATCGACCATTTATCGCATCGCGCTGGTTCTGGTGGTCGCGCTCGCAAGCTTTGCCTTGGCGCTGGCCGGCGTCGAGAACGCGACACAGGCCTTGCAGGCCGCTGGCGTGGGGCGATTGCCGGCCGCGATCCTCGCCGGCTTCGGCGTCGTCGCGCTTGCCGCGCCGGGCGGCCTTTCCGGCGTCGTCTGGACGGGCGCCGCGACCGCCGTCATCGCAGCGACGGCCTTGGGCGCTTTCGTCGCCGGCCTCGTTGCGCGCGGCGCAGTCCCGCCGTGGCCGGTCCTCGGCGATTCGCAGGCGTGGGATCAGGCCGTCGGGCTGTTGGGCGAATGGACGGCGGGCAAGGCTGTCAATGCGCCCCTGCTTATGGGCGCCACGGCGCTCGGCGTCATGTCTTTGACGCCATGGTTCGGCGCGGCGCTCTCCGTGGGGCACGCGCGCGCCGCCCGGCGCGCAGGCGTCGTCGCATGGTTGTGGACGGCGGCCATAGGACTTGTCGGCGCTGGGGCGCTGGCCGCCGCGACCCTTGGCGTCAACGCCGTGGCCGAAGGCGCCAAGCCCGATCAACTGCCGGGCTGGGTTTATGCGGCGAGCGGCGCGGGCGCATTGGACGTGTGCGGCAAGGCTGTAGGCGGCCCGGCGCAGGCGCGCGCCGCCTGCGCGGCGCAAGGCGCTAAAACTTTGACTTTGAATCGCTTCAACCCGAAAGCGCCGCTCTTGTTGCGCGCGGGCGCAGAGAGCCTTGGCCTCGGGCCGGCTGTGCGCGGCCTGAGCGTCGCAGCCGTCGCCGCGCTCGGGTTGATCGCCGCCGCGGCCGGGCTTTTCGTCTTCGCGGTCGCGTTGACACATGATCTGGCGCGCGGCGATCGTCGGAGGCTGGCTTTGCCAAGCGTGCGGCTGGCGGCGGCGCGTTATGCGCTGGTGGCGGCGGCCGGCGCTTGCGCCGTTCTGAGCGCGCGCGGCGGCTTCGATTCCCGCTTGGGCATGGTTGTCGCGGTCAGCCTCTCGGCGGTCTTTGTCTGGCCGGCTCTGGTCCTGGCTTTCTGGCCGCGCGCGGCCGCGCGTGACGCGCTCGCGGCGTTTGTGGCGAGCGCAGCCGCATTGGCGTTTATTCTGTACTGGAACGGCGTCGGCGCATGGGCTGACGCCGCATTCGCCGCCGTCATGGCCGCCGGCGCAGGTTTGTTGGCCGGCGTCGGTTCGAGCTTTGTGCGTCGCTCCGAACCCGAAGGACAGAATTTCCTGCATCGCGTGGTTTATTCCGGCGTCGATGCGTCCCCGCCGAAAGACGGCGGATAAAAAAGCCCCGCCGAAGCGGGGCTTGAAATCCGGGTCTCTTTGAGATGCTGCGTTCAGCGGCAGACACGCACCATGCGGGTTCGCAGATAGCCGAGATTGTCGACGACTTCCTGACGCTGGCGCCAGCAGCGGCGCGGCGGCGCGTAATAGCCGTCGTCGTAATAGACTGGAGCCGGGGCGCCATAAGCCGGCGCGCCGTAATAGGGGTCGTAATAGCGCGGCTGAGCGGCGATGGCGCCCAGAGCCAGCGCGCCGACGCCGACGGCGGCGACCGCGCCGGGGTTCCAGCCGCCGCGATAATGGCGGCGCCATTGCGCGGAGGCTTCCGTCGTCGAGACGGCGAGCGTGCCCATCAGCGTGGCGGCCGCAAGCGCGCCAATGGCAGTCTTCTTGAACAGGCTGGTCATCGAGGCTTCTCCTCAAGCTTGCGTCCCGACATCGGAAGCGCGTGTAATTTCGATAACGGACGATAAGCATCCGCAATGAATGCGCCATGAACGAAAAACGGCGGAACTGCGGAGAAGTTCCGGACTTGACGCGGGCGAACGGCTGTGGCGCAGAAGCGCTCATGAGCCTCGCGCCCGCTTTCCGCTCCTCCGGCGATCTTCTCGCCGATCGCCGCTACGATTACGCCGCCGCCGCACTGGCCGAGGGCGACGCCGCAGCCGCCGCCGATCTGTTTGAACAGGCTGCCGAAATCGCGCCGCGTTGGCCGGCCGCCTGGTTCGGTCTCGGAGAGGCGCGCGAGAAGCTGCAAGACGCAGCGGGGGCCGCCGCGGCCTTCAAGCGCGCGGCCGACTGCGACGCGCAGGACGAACTTGGCGCGTCTTTGCGTCTGGCGCGGCTTGCCGGCGTCAGCCCCGCCGCGCCGCCCGCGGGCTATGTGCGCGGCCTTTTCGACCAATATGCGGGACGTTTCGACGATCATCTTCGTCGCGATCTCGCCTATCGCGGCCCGGAACTGCTCATGGAGGCCATCGCCGCCGCCGGCGCGGCGCGCGGCGGGAACAGGCGTTTCGATCACGTGCTCGATCTTGGCTGCGGCACCGGCCTGATGGGCCGCGCCTTGGCGCCGCATTTCGGATTTATCCATGGCGTCGATCTCTCGCCGCGCATGGTCGAGACGGCGCTGGCGAGCGGCGTCTACGACCGCGCCGAGGCGGGCGATCTGCTGGCGTTCCTCGAAAGGCGGGACCAGGCCGGCGCCGACCTGATCGTCGCCGCCGACGTGTTCGTCTATCTCGGTGATCTTGCGCCGACGTTCCGCGCCGCCGCGCGCGCGCTGAAAGTCGGCGGCCTGTTCGCTTTCACCGTGCAGCGCGGCGCGGGCGCCGATTACGCGCTCGGCGCCGATCTGCGATATTTCCATTCGGAAAAATATCTGCGCCGTCTCGCGGCGGAGAATGGTCTTGCGGTCGTCGATCTACGCGAAGCATCGACGCGCAAGGACGCCGGCGCGGACGTGCCGGGTCTGGTCGTCGTCTTCGCCGCTCCCTAATTTAGGCGGGCGGCGCCGCCCGACTCGCGCCTCGTTGCGTATTTTCGCTCGGCTTGCGTCGCGGCGCTCGCACGGTCCTCCAGCAGGCTCGCGCGTTGTCACGCATCGCGCCCCGTTCGGCCGCCGCCTGCCGGATTGACGTCAATCGCGGCGGAAGATGACGCTCGCGAGCCATCCGACCAGCAGCGCCAGCCCCACCGCCGCAAGGCCGTAGAGCAGCGGATGTTCGCGCGCCGCCTGCGCAACCGAGGCTTCCGAGCCGGATTTGACGACGGTGAAACTGAGCGTCGTGCGCGCGAGTTGCGATCCATCGGAAAAAACCGCCGCCTCTACGTCATACGCGCCGAGCGGCGCGATGCCGGGCATATGCACGCTGGCGCGAAACAACGTCGGCGTTAGCCATTCGACGCTGGCGGGATGTTCGGAAAACAGCCCCTGCGCGCGACGAATTTGCAGAAGCGCGCTGCGGAACTGCGGCTCTTCCTCGTCGATGCGCCAGCGCTTGTCGCCCTGGGCGGTGACGAGATTGTCAACGCCGATGCGCAACTTCGTCGCGAATTCCGGCGAGACGATTTCCGCAAGCGGGCGGTTGCTCAGAACGGCGATATAGGACGGCGTCGCGATATATTTGCGCGCGTCCGCATTCAGCCAGAACGGCCCGATATGCTTTTTCTCGCGCACTGTGACGAGGCCGCGCGGGCCGCGAATGGTGACGACGAGGTCGTAGGCGGTCGCGCGCGCGATGCTGGCGGCGTCGCGCTCGACCGATCCGAAAACGGCAAGGTCCGCGCCGGTGAAATTCGACGTGATGTCGATGCGCGAGCGCGAGACGGAGGCGACGAGCGTTTCGGCGCGCGCAAATCCAGGCAGACCCGCGATACAGGCGACAACGGCGAGAACGAAGCGTCTCATCGCGCCGTCTCCGTTACGCTCGCCGAATAGGGGTTGTCCGGCTTGGCGACGAGATCGTGGCCGAACCGCAGCGCCACGCCGAAAATCAGCAGGGCCAGCAGCAGGCGGAAATATTCGCCGCGCAAATGCGCGCCGGCGCGCGCGCCGAATTGCGCCCCGAACACGCTGCCCACCATCAAGAGCGCCGCAAGAAAAAGATCGACGCTGCGATCCGTCGCCGCGTGCAGGATCGTCGCGGCGACCATCGTCGCGAGAATTTGCAGGCTGGATGTGCCCACTACCACCAGCGTCGGAACGCGAAACAGATAAATCAGCGCCGGCACCATGATGAAGCCGCCGCCGATGCCGAGCACGGCGCCGATGAAGCCGACGGCGAGCGCCAGCAATCCCAGCGGAATGACGCTGACCGTCAACCCTGAGCGCGCAAATCGCATTTGCAGTGGTAGGTTCCCCCCCCAACGCGATCGCGCTTTGGAGGCCGCTGACGGCGCGCGCCGCGTCGCCAGGGTCGAGCGCAGGCTCTCGATCAACATCAGCAGCCCGATCGTTCCCAACAGGGCGACGTAGGACACTGCGATGATCGTTTCGAGCTGGCCGATGCGGTTCATGGCGTTGAAAAACATCACGCCGAACTGCGTGCCGATCAGGCCGCCCAGCAGCAGAACGACGCCGAGTTTGACGTCGACCGCGTTCTTGCGCAGCGCAGCCAGCGTCGATGTCAATGACGAGGCGGCGATCTGCGGCGCTTGCGTCGCCACGACGACGGCGGGCGGCACGCCCATGAAAATCAGAGCAGGGGTCAGCAGAAAGCCGCCACCGATGCCGAACATGCCTGAAATGAAGCCGACCACCGCGCCGATGCCGAGAACGACGAAAACGTCGACCGGCATTTCCGCAATGGGCAGATAGATTTGCAAGGTTCAGGCTCGGCTGTTTGAACGGCTCCGCTTTATCGGACAGAACGGCCGCAAAGGCCAGAAATCACAACCTTAGAGTTGAGAAATCTTGGCGGGTTTGCGCGCCGGCGTGGCGGAGGGCTTGGCCGAAGCCGGGTCGCGCTGCAACGCCTCCCAGCCGCCGACCGGCGCGGGCACCTCGTTGGCGGCCGCCTCCGGCGCGCGGATTTTCATCCCCGCAGCCATGGCTTTGGCGTTCTGCAACTCGGCGTTGGACAGGCGGCTGGCGATTTCGTCGCGCTTCTTGGCGGCGTCGTCGTCGCCCTGCGCCGCCGCGGCTGCGAACCAGGCGTAGGAGTGCGTCATGCTCTGCTGCACGCCGAGACCGCGCGCATAGAGGATAGCCAGATTGAACTGGCTGTCGCGCACCCCGACTTCGGCGCCCTTGCGGAACCATTGCGCCGCAGCGGCGTAGTCGGGCTTGCCATCGACGCCTTCGGCCGTCAGCACGGCGAGATTATGCATGGCCCGCGCATTGCCGCGCTCGGCGGCGCGCATGTACCAGATGCGCGCTTGCGTCGTGTCGCGTTGCACGCCGAGGCCCTTCTCGTAGAGCGAGCCGAGGCGGTATTGCGCCGGCGCCAGACCCTGCGTCGCGGCCTTTTCAAACCATTGCGCGGCGCTCTTGAAGTCGCGCGCCGCGCCGCGGCCTTCGGCCATGCGGGTGCCCATTTCGAACTGTGCGTTCGGCGCGCCGGCCGTGGCGAGGTCGCGCAATCCCGCCGGAATGGCTTCGGGAATCTCCGCCGGCAGCGCGCCGACTGGCGACAGCGCGCCGACGGGCGCCATGTCGGGAGCGCCGCGCGCGCCCGCGCCCGCGCCCGGCTGCAATTGCGCGCCGGCTCCCGGTTTGGCGGCGGCGGGCGGCGCGGCTGGATTGGCGGGGGCAGGCGCAACGGCCGGAGGGGCCGCCGGCGCGGCGTCAAGGCGCGGCGTTTCAGGCGCAGCCATCGACGCGGCGGGCGGCGCAATCGGCGCAGGGGCTGCTTGCGGCGCGCGCGCAGGCGCGGGCCGGGGGGGAGGCGGAGCCTCGCCCGGAGCGAACAATTGATAGGCGAGCGCCAATGTCACCAGCGCGGTGAGGCCGAGCACGATCGGCTTGCGTCGCGCTTCGATGGCGGCGCGCACTTGCGCCATCTTGCCGCTTGCCGGCGCGCCCGCGGGGGTTGCGGCGGGCGCCGCGCCTCTGATCGCGGCCTTGGGCGCGGCCGGCGCTGTTTTGGACGCTTTGGAGCTTTGCGCCTCCATCGCCGCGGCTTGTGCGGCGCGGCGAGCGGCGGCGATGAAATTGGCCTGCGCGGCCTTCGGGTCTTCCGTTGAAGCGCCGCCCTGCGTCGGACGCGGCGCTTCGGCGCGCGGCGCAGCCCGCGTTTCCGTCGGTCCGCTGGGATCGATCAGGAAGTCGTCGTCATGCAGAGCCGGAATGCTTGGCGCAGCCGGAGCGGCAGACGCGGCCATGGCCGGAGCCGCAGGCATGGCGACCGCCGGCGCGGCCGGCATGGCGGGACGCGGGGCGACGGACGCGGCGCTCGTCGTCACACCCGGCGCCGGGGCGGATTGAGGCCGCGCGTCGGCGACCTCATCCTCAAGCATGGCGATGCGGTCGACGACCTTTTCCAGCGTCTCGTGGACGGCGTTGAGCGTCGAATGGGTGCGTCGGTCGGACGCCTCATGCCGGTCGCGCAGATCGGCGAGTTCCCGGCTCACCTGATTCGGAACGCCCGATTGCGTTGCGGCGTTCTCAAGCGCGGCGCGCAATTCGGCGAGTTCGCGAGCGAGTTCGCCCGACGGCGCGGCGTTCGCGGAAGCGCTTTCGAGCGCGTTGCGCAGGAATGCGAGTTCGCGGGCCATCTCTTCGGACGGCGCCGGGCGGGTCGAGGCGTTTTGCAGCGCCGCGCGTAGATCGGCGATTTCGCGGATGACGTCGTCGTTCGGCGCGTCGTTCGGCGCGCGCCCGGTCTCAAGCGCGCTCTGCACGGTCTTGCGCGCGGCGGCTTCGGCGGCGTCGACCGCTGCGGTCCGCATGTCTTCGAGATGCGCGAAAATATCGCCGATCGAGCGCTCAAGCGAGGCAAGCGCGCTGTCGGATGGGCCGGCGCTGTCGATCTTGGCGGCGAGTTGCGCCACCTGACGCTCAAGCGATTGCAGAGCGTCGCCGTCGAATTGCGGACCGCGCGCCGCTTCGATCTTGTCGGCGAGAGAGCGCATCGCGTCTTCAAACGCCTTGCCGTCGGCCTGCTGCGGCCGCAATGTCTCGACGCGATTGGCGAGTTCGCGCACCACGCCTTCAAGGCGGCTCATGTCGGGCGCCGGCGCGGCGCCGGGCGCGCCGGGGCGCGGCTGGCGCAAAGCCTCTTCGATGCGGCTGGTGAAGCCCTGCAACACGCTTTCAAGCGCGCGGGGATCGGCGGGCGCGCGCGTCGCGTCGAGCTTTTCGGAAATCGCGCGCATCATCTGTTCGAGATGCGTCGTATTGAGGGGGGCTGGCGCCTGTGAGGGCGCTTGCGCCGGCCGCCGCATGGCCTCGTCGACTTTCGCGGCGAGCTTTTCGAGGCGCGCATCCACCATCTTCAGCGCTTCGGCGGGCTGCGAGCGGTCGAGCAGCGCGCGGATGTCCTTGACCGCCGCTTCGACGTCGCCGTTGCGCGAGGAGCCGTGCGTTTCGACGCGGTCGAGGCGTTCGACCAGCGCGCCGATCTGTTTTTCCAGTTTGTCGAGAGGCAGGGGACGGCGCGAGGCCTCGGCGACGAGGCTGCGGATTTCGCCGGTTTGCCGCTCGATGCGGTCGAAGGCGGAGGCGTCGATGGCCGGCGCTTCGAGGGCGTCGAGTTTGCGCGCGATGCCGCGCACGCCTTCTTCGAGCGTGCTGAGGCGACCGCGCGGGTCGATGTCGGAGAGCGCCCGGCGCAGGTCGCCGGCGAGCCCATCGAGTTGTTCGCGTGCGCCCTCGATGCGCGAGGAGGCCAGACGCTGCGACAGATCCTGCACGGCGCTTTCGATCGCCGTCATGGAGCCGCGCGGCGCGAGATTGCCGAGGCCGCGCGCCAGATCGGAAATGTCGGTGCGCAGACGTTCGAGGTCGCGTTGGCTGGGGGCATGCTGCGTGTCGCGGCGCATGTCGTCGAGCCGGGCGGCCAGGCCAGCGATATCGTTTTGCAGAACTTCGAGCGAGCGGTCAGCCGCGCCGCGGCCGAGCAGCTTGTCGCGCAGCGAGCGCGACGGAGCGCCGCCGCCGTCGAGCGCCTGTTGCCGGCGCGAGATTTCGGCGATGGCGTCGCGCATGTCGCGTCCGCCGGCCGCGCGCGCAGGGGCGGCGGCGGCCGGTTGCGGCGCGCGGTTGAGCGTGTCGAGGATCGAGGCGACCTTGTCCTCGAGCCGGGCGATCGGATCGCGCAGCGGCCGGATGTCGTCGGCGGGCCGGCGCGTCACCTGACCTTCGATTTCGGCGAGACGGCGGCTGACGCCGGCCAGCGCGCGTTCGGTGCGCGCTTGCGCGGCGGCGGCGCGCTGCTCGAAAGCCTCGACCGCGCGGTCGAGCAAGCGCTCGGGGTCGGGGCCGCGTTCTTGCGGATAATAGGGCGCCTCGCGCGCGGGCAGCTGATCGCGGATGCGGCGGCGCAATTGCGCCGGACCCTCATAGGCCGGCGCGTCATAGGCGTCGCGGTCTTCACGTCCGAACGAACGACGGATCACGCGGCCGCCCTCCTGCTTGTCGCGCAGGCGCTGCAGCCGCAGCGTCACAGCGTCCATACGGTCGTCGATGTCGAATTCATCTTCCGAAACGCCCATTTCGAGAGCGCGGTCGGCGATCGCGTCGTTAAGCCATTCGCCAAGGGATTGGCCGGAGCGGCGCGCCGCCTGCTTGGCGGCCTCCCGCGCGTCGAAATCGACGCCCTTAATGCTCCACGGCGCAGCTTTATTCATGACCCGTCCGATCTGCCTTCAGAAAAGCGAATCGCGTGGCGACGCGGCTTGCCTTCATGGCCCGAACTTTCTGCCCGCATGGTAAATAAGCGGTTAAGCCTGCCCGGTTTCGGCACACCTCTGTTAAATCAGGCGGGAGGCATAAATGGTTGTATGCAATTTATAGTTGTATAAGTCGCGACTTTGCATAACCTGTCCCCATCGCCGTGATTCGCGAGGGGGAATCCTGATGAGCCTTGCACGCCGCGTTCCGAACGCCATGCGTTTCGCTGCGCCGCATTCCGAAGACCTGACGCCTATCGGCGACATGGCCCGGGAATTCGACGTCAGCGCGCGCGCGCTGCGCTTTTACGAAGATCGCGGGTTGCTGGCGCCGCTGCGGCAGGGCGCGGCGCGGCTTTACACCCGGCAGGATCGCGAACGTCTGCAGATGATTCTGAAAGGCAAGCGGCTAGGCTTCACCTTGTCGGAAATCGCCGAGATGCTGGCGCGCGGCCAGTTGCTCGGCGGCGAGGAGGGCGCGCACGAAATCCGCCTCGCCTTGCCGGCAGGGCAAATTCTGGCGCAGATCGAACATCTGGAGCGTCAGCGCCGCGACATCGACGACGCCATCACGCAATTGCGCGCCACCCACGCCCATCTCGCCGCAGCGGTTTCACACCTCGGCTGAATAGGCCTTGCGGCCGCTTTTCAGCGCCGCGTCGAGCAGATCGAGCCGGTCCTGCCCCCAGAAAATCTCGCCGTCGAGCACATAGGACGGCGAGCCGAACACGCCGGCGGCAAGCGCCGCGGCAGGCTCCGCGTCGTAGATCGCCGCGACGGCGGGCCCTTCGGAAGTCGCCAGCAGACCGGCGTCAAAGCCCCCCTCGCGCAGGATCGCCGCCAGCGTGTCGCGCTGGCCGAGATCGCGCTCCTCGGCGAAGACCGCCTTGAAGCAGAGCCCCGTCAGCTTGCCTGCGTCGGCGCCTTGCGTTTGCGCGGCGACGACGAGACGGTCCGCCGCAGTGAAGTCGAACGGCCAGTATTTCGGCCTGATGTTGAGCGGCAGGCCGCGCGCCTCGCGCCAGCGCTGCAATTCCATCAGCCGATAGCGCTGGCGCAGGGGATGGCGCTGCGGCAAGGGCAGGCCGCCCGATTCCGGAAAAACCTTGCTGAGGGCCACCGGCTTGAACGCGACGGCGAGGTCGTAACGCCTCGCCAGATCGAGAAAGGCGGCGTGGCCAAGATAGGCCCAGGGGCTGACGAGCGAGAAATAATAATCGATGCGGCGCGACATGACGGGCTCCTTCAGGCCCGAGCCTAGGCGCAGGCGTCGATCGCCGCAATCAGCCGGCGCGCTTCAGCGCGTCCTCGGCGGCGAGAAACGCCGCGACTTCTTCCGACGCCGGAGGCGGCTCGCGCGAGGGCAGGCCGGCGGCTTCCAGCATGCGCGCGATGGGCACGAAGGCCTTCGCCTTGCGGTCGTAGAAACCGCCGCGCATCAGCGCGATGGCGGCGGCCGTCTCGCCGTATTTCGGGTGATTGATGACGCAACGATGCTCCATCACCACCGTCGTATCGCTCCAATAGACCACGCGCGTCTCGACCGTGAAGCGCTGGAAAGCGCGCATCTCGTGGCGAAAACGCACCTTGCCGGCAGCCAGCACCGGCATCCAGCTGTTCTTGCGCGCCGCGCGCAGCAGGCCGGAGCGGATGAACATGTCGATGCGGCCGATGTCCATCAGCGTCAGATAACGGCCGTTATTGACGTGAAGGTTCAGGTCGAGATCGTTGGGAAAGACGATCAGCGGCACGCGCGACACGTCGTCCGGCGGCGTGAACGGCCCGCGCCGACGCAGCGTCAGCAGCATCCAGATGAGGCGAAAAAGCAGGTTCATTGCGCGGTCTGTCCTGAACAGCTCGAAAAAAACGACATGGCCGGGATTGCCCCGGCCATGCAAGAATTTTGGCGAATTCGCGGTTGCGCTATCAGGCCGCCAGTTTGCCCTGTTCGAAGCGGCCGTAGAAAGTCTCGCCCTTCGCGGCCATATCGCGCAGCAGTTTCGGCGGCGCGAAGCGCGGGCCGAATTTGGCCGTGAGCCTGTCGCAGAGTTCGACGAACTTCTTCGCGCCCATCATGTCGATATAGCTCAGCGTGCCGCCGGACCATGGCGCGAAGCCGAAGCCGATGATCGAGCCGACGTCGGCCTCGCGCGGGTCGGTGACGACGCCTTCCTCGACCGTGCGGGCGGCTTCGACCGCCTGCGTCACGAGAAGGCGCTGCTTGAGCTCGTTCACATCGATCGTGTCGGGATCGAGCTTCGTCTCCTGCAGATCGGCGAGGCCCGGCCACAGGGTCTTCGGCCCCTTCTCGGCGGGATAGTCATAGAAGCCCTTGCCGTTCTTGCGGCCGAGGCGCTCGTTCTTGACGACCATGGTTTCGAGCAGTTTCTCCTGCGCCGGGTCGATGACGGCTGCGCCGAGATCCTTCTTGGTCGCCTGCAGCACCTTCCACGCAAGATCGAGCGCCACTTCGTCGTTGAGCGACAGCGGACCGACCGGCATGCCGGCCATTTTCGCCGCGTTCTCGATCATCGCCGCCGGCACGCCTTCCATCAGCATGACGTGGCCTTCGCGGATGTAATTGCCGACGCAGCGGTTGGCGTAGAAGCCGCGCGTGTCGTTCACGACGATCGGCGTCTTCTTGATGATGCGCACGAAATCGAGCGCGGTCGCCAACGCGCGCGAACCCGTCTTGGCGCCCATGATGTTCTCGACCAGCAGCATCTTCTCGACCGGCGAGAAGAAATGGATGCCGATGAAATTCTCGGGCTTGGGATGGTTCTCGGCGAGCGAGCTTATCGGCAGCGTCGAGGTGTTGGAGGCGAAGACCACGTCGGGGCCAAGAACCTCGACCGCTTTCTTCGTCGCTTCCGCCTTCACGCCGCGATCTTCGAACACGGCTTCGACCACGAGGTCGCAGCCTTTGAGCGCCGCATAATCGGCCGCCGGCGTGATGCGCGCCAGCAGCGCGTCCTTGTCGGCCGGCTTGGCGCGGCCCTTGGCCACGGCGCCCGAGACGAGCTTGTCGGAATAGGCCTTGCCCTTTTCGGCGGAAGCCATGTCGCGGTCGATCAGCACGACCTCAAGCCCGGCGTTGGCGCTGACATAGGCGATGCCGGCGCCCATGAAGCCGGCGCCGATGACGCCGACCTTCTTGATGCTGGTCTTCGGCTCGTTCGCCGGGCGGCGTGCGCCCTTGTTCAACTCGCCCATCGAGATGAACAGCGAGCGGATCATTGCGGCCGCGACCGGCGAGCGCAGGATATTGGCGAAATAGCGCGCCTCGACGCGCAGGGCCGCGTCCATCGGCAATTGCAGGCCTTCATAGACGCAATGCAGGATCGCCTTGGCGGCCGGGTAATTGTCGTAGGTCTCGCGGCGATAGATGGCGTTGGCGGCGGGCCAGATCATCATGCCGGCCGGCGAGAACACCTTGCCGGAGGGCGCCTTGAAGCCCTTCTCGTCCCACGGCGCGACGCCCTTGCCGCCGTTGCGGATCCAGGCCTTGGCCTTTTCCACGACATCGGCTTTCGGCGCGATTTCGTGCACGAGGTTCGACATCTTGGCGACCTTCGGCTTGATCTGGTCGCCCTTGAACAGCATTTGCAGCGCGTCGCCGGTCTGCATCAGGCGCGGCACGCGCTGCGTGCCGCCGGCGCCGGGGAACAGGCCGACCTTGACCTCGGGCAGGCCGACGCGCGTCTTGTCGTCGTCCGCCATGACGCGATAATGGCAGGCGAGCGGCAGCTCGAAGCCGCCGCCGAGCGCCGTGCCGTTGATGGCGGCGGCGAAGGGTTTGCCGCAGGTCTCAAGCTTGCGATAGACGAGCGAGCCGCGCCGGGCGGTCTCGAAGAACATCTTCATCGCCGCTTCCGGGCCCTGCTCCTTCAACGCCTTGGCGTAATCGGCGGCGCCCGTCTTCAGCACCGTCAGATCGGCGCCGGCGGAGAAGGCGTCCTTGCCGGAGGTGATGACGCAGCCCTTGATCGCTGCGTCGGAGGCGACCTTGTCGATAATCGTCTCAAGTTCGTCGAGCACCTTCGGCGTCAGCACATTCATCGGACGGCCGGGCATGTCCCAGGTGACCAAAGCGATGCCGTCGCCGTCGACCTCGAATTTGAATTCGGTGAGGTTCATGATTCTGTCTCCCTGAAAACCCTCTCGCATTGGGAGAGGGCGGCCGCGTCGGCGGCCGGGCGGGCGTTGCGCCCTTCGTTGTCGCTAAAGCTCAGACGCGCTCGATGATCGTCGCCGTGCCCATGCCGGCGCCGATGCACAGCGTGATGAGCGCGGTCGATTTGCCGGTGCGCTCCAGCTCGTCGAGCGCCGTGCCGAGGATCATCGCGCCCGTCGCGCCGAGCGGATGGCCCATGGCGATGGCGCCGCCGTTCGGATTGACCTTGGCCGGATCGGCGTCGAACGCCTGAATGAAGCGCAGCACGACCGAGGCGAAAGCCTCGTTGACCTCGAACACGTCGATGTCGTTGATCGTCATGCCGGCCTTTTTCAGCAGCTTCTTCGTCACGTCGACGGGGCCCGTCAGCATGATCGCCGGCTCCGAGCCGATGTTGCAGAAGGCGCGGATCTTCGCGCGCGGCTTGAGCCCGGCCTTGGCGCCGGCTTCCTTCGAGCCGAGCAGAACGGCGGCCGATCCGTCGACGATGCCGGACGAATTGCCGGCGTGATGGACGTAAGTGAGACGCTCGACTTCCGGATGCGCCTGCAACGCCACCGCGTCGAAGCCGCCCTGTTCGCCCATCATCTGGAACGACGGCTTGAGGCTGCCGAGCGACTGCATGGTCGCGTCGGGACGCATATGCTCGTCGCGGTCGAGTATGGTCAGGCCATTGAGATCGCGCACCGGAACGACCGAACGCGCGAAGCGCTTCTCGGCCCAAGCCTTGGCGGCGCGCTGCTGCGATTCCACCGCATAGGCGTCGACGTCGTCGCGCGAGAAGCCGTATTTGGTGGCGATGAGATCGGCCGACACGCCCTGCGGCATGAAATAGGCCTTGATGGCGATGGACGGATCGACCGGCCAGGCGCCGCCCGAGGCGCCGATGCCGACGCGGCTCATGCTCTCGACGCCGCCGCCGATGGTCATGTCGTGCTGGCCGGCCATGATCTGCGCGGCGGCGAAATTGACCGAGTCGAGGCCGGAGGCGCAGAAGCGGCTGATCTGCACGCCGGGAACATGATCGCCGTAGTCGGCGGCGAGCACGGCCGAACGCGTCACGTCGGAGCCGGCCTCGCCGACAGGATCGACGCAGCCGAACACCACGTCGTCGACGAGCTTCGTGTCGAGATTGTTGCGCTCGCGCACCGCCTTCAGCGCGGCGGTCGCAAGACCGAGGGTGGAAACTTCATGCAGCGAGCCGTCCGGCTTGCCGCGTCCGCGCGGGGTGCGCACGTGGTCGTAGATAAAGGCCTCGGCCATAGGGGTCTCCCGTGTTGTCCTTCATGCGGCCGCCGCGCGGGGCCGCCTTATGTCGCTCAGTGTGACGAAGACGGCGGGGGACGCCAAGCGCCCCCCGCGATCGAATTCAGAACATATCGGCCGGCATCGCCATGACGGTCTCGGCGCCGGCGCTGATGCGGGCGAGATGCGCCGCCGTCTCCGGCATCATCCGCTCCATATAGAATTTGCCGGTCAGCAGACGCGCTTCCATTTCGGCGGCGCTGTCGCCCGATTTGAGGCCGAGCGCCGCCTTGGCCATCTGGCCCCACATATACCCCATGGCGACGAGGCCGAAGAGATGCATGTAGTCGTAGGAGCCGGCGCCGGCGTTGTCCGGGTTCTTCATGGCGTTCTGCATGAACCACATGGTCGCCTGCTGCAGATGGCCGAGGCCCGCCTTGAGCGGGGCGGTGAAAGGCTTCAGCGCCTCCTCGCCTTCGTTCGCCTTGATCCAGCCCGACACTTCGCCGAAAAAGGCGGTGATCGCCCGCCCGCCATTGGCGCCGAGCTTGCGGCCGACGAGATCGAGCGCCTGAATGCCGTTGGCGCCCTCGTAGATCTGGGCGATGCGCGCGTCGCGCACGAACTGCTCCATGCCGTTCTGCACGATATAGCCATGGCCGCCCCAGAGTTGCTGGGCGCGCACGGCGTTGTCGAAGCCCATGTCGGTCATCACGCCCTTCAGCACCGGCGTCATCAGGCCGAGATGGTCGTCGGCCTTCTGCTTCTCGGCCGCGTCTTTCGAGCGATGCGCGACGTCGGCGCGCAACGCCGTCCAGACGTAGAGCGCGCGCGAGGCCTCGTTGAAGGCGCGGATTTTCAGGAGCTCGCGCCGCACGTCCGGGTGCACGATGATCGGATCGGCCGGCTTGGTCGGCTCTTTCGGGCCGGTCAGGGAGCGGCCCTGAAGACGCTCGCGGGCGTAATTGACGGCGTTCTGATAGGCCGCTTCCGATTGCGCCAGACCCTGAATGGCGACGCCGAGGCGGGCCTCGTTCATCATCACGAACATGGCCGCGAGGCCCTTGTTCGCTTCGCCGACGAGCCAGCCCTTGGCGTCGTCGTAGTTGAGAACGGCGGTGGCGTTGGCGTGGATGCCCATCTTGTGTTCGAGCGCGCCGCATTTAACGCCGTTGCGCGCGCCGGGCGAGCCGTCGGCATTGACGAGGAACTTCGGCACGACGAAGAGCGAAATGCCCTTGGTGCCGGCCGGCGCGCCCTCGATGCGGGCGAGCACGAGGTGGATGATATTGCTGGTGAGGTCATGCTCGCCGGCTGAGATGAAAATCTTCTCGCCGGTGATGAGATAAGAGCCGTCGGCCTGCGGAACGGCCTTGGTCTTGAGCATGCCGAGATCGGTGCCGCAATGCGGCTCCGTCAGGTTCATCGTGCCGGTCCACTCGCCGGAGATCATCTTGGGCAGATAGGTCTGCTTGATCTCGGGGCTGCCGTGCACGTCGATGGCCGCCACCGCGCCGTTGGTCAGGCCCGGATACATGGTGAAGGCGTGATTGGCCGCCGCGCAGAATTCCGACACGACCGAGGCGAGAACGTAAGGCAGGCCCTGACCGCCATATTCGGGATTGCCGGGGAGGCTCATCCAGCCGCCTTCGGCATAGGCTTTATAGGCTTCCTTGAAGCCCTTCGGCGTGGTGACGCTGGCGTCGGGATTGCGTTTGCAGCCTTCCTGATCGCCCGACAGGTTGATCGGCTGCAACAGCTCTTCGGCGATCTTGGCGGCTTCGTCGAGAATATGCTCGGCGACGTCGGGCGTCGCGTCCTCGAAGCCCGGCAACTGGCCGTAACCGGCATAGTCGAACACGTGGTTGAACAGAAACTTCACGTGGTCGGTGGGGGCTTTATAGATAGGCATCGATCGTTTCTCCCGCTGCGCGCCCGCTCTCCGGCGCGCCGATACGTTCAGGGATGACTTCACTGGGCCGCGTTCAAAGCGAGGCGCTATAATCCCGCGGAGCTCTTCCGGCCCTTATAGTTCACATATAAACTATGTGAGGGCGTCTTTCAAGGGGGGCGGAGGCGAGAGGCGATAAGCGTCTTTATTCAGCGGCTTGCTTCTGCAAGCGCCATTGCGAGAGCAGGGCGCGCAGAGCCGCCGGCTTCAGGGGCTTGGGCAGCATCTTCACATCCGCCTCGGCGGCCTGCGCCATCACATCGTCGCTGCGGTCGGCTGTGATCAGGATGGCGGGAATCTCAGGCCCAAATCGCGCGCGCAGACTCGCGATGGCGGCCAGACCGTTGTGCCCGTCATTGAGGTGGTAATCCGCGATGACGACGTCGGGGCGAGCGCCGGCGTCGAGTTGCGCCGCCGCCTGGTTCTCATCCGCGCCGCCGGCGAAGCGGCATCCCCATCCCGTCAGCAGGTTCTGCATGCCGTCGAGGATGCGTTCTTCGTTGTCGATGGCCAGCACCGTCAGACCGGCCAGCGGCCGATGCGCTGCGGGCGTAGCCTGATCCTGCGATGCGCGCGCGGCCGCGACGGACGCTGTGACAGGCGCGTGCACGAAAAACACCGATCCCTCGCCGGCGCGCGAGCGCAAGCCCATGTCGGCGCCGAGCACGCGCGCGATGCGATCGACGATCGACAGTCCAAGCCCCAGCCCGCGCGCCGTGCGAGCCCCGGCCTCCAGCCGCTCGAACTCCTGAAAAACAACGCGCTGCTTGTCGTCCGGGATGCCGAGGCCCGTATCCCAGACCTCGATGCGGGCCTTGCCGCCCCTGCGGCGCACGCCGACGAGCACGCGGCCCTTGGGCGTATATTTGATCGCGTTCGACACCAGATTCTGTAGGAGACGACGCAGCAGGCGGCGGTCCGAGCGCACCGTCAGCGACGAGGAAACGAAGACGAGGCGCAGATTCTTCTCGCGCGCCAGCGGCGCGAATTCGATCTTGAGCTGATCCAGAATGTCGGCGATGCGGAAAGCGCTGAGCTCGCTCTTCATCGCGCCGGCGTCGAGGCGCGAAATGTCGAGCAGGGCCGTGAGAATTTCCTCGACCGCCTCAAGCGAGGCGTCGACATTGCGCGCCAGATGGATCGGCGGCGCGTCGAGCCCCGGCTCGCTCATGCGCTCCGTCAGCGACGAGGCGTAAAGCCGGGCCGCGTTGAGCGGTTGCAGAATATCGTGGCTGGCGGCCGCCAGAAAACGCGTCTTGGAGAGATTCGCTTCGTCCGCCTCGGCCTTGGCGTGTTCAAGTTCCGCGTTGAGCTGCATCAACTGATTGGTGCGTTCGCGCACGCGCTGTTCAAGCGTCTCGTTGGCCGCCTCCAGCGTCTCCTCCGCTGCGACTTGCGCGGTCACGTCCGTATAGGTTGTGACGATGCCGCCATCGGGAATGCGGGCTGAGCGCACCTCAAGCACGCGTTGCGAGGGGTGCAGCCGCAGCCGGAACGGCTCCGGCTCGTTCGTCAGCAGATCGAGTCGCGTGACGATGAATTCGTCCGTGGGCCCGGAGCCGTAAAGCCCGCGCTCCGCGTTGTAACGGATGATTTCGTCGACGCCGACGCCGACGCGGATCATTTCTGCGGGAAGATCGAACAGATCGCGGAATTCGCGATTCCAGCAGATCAGCCGAAGGTCGCGGTCGAACACCGTAATGCCCTGACGGGCGAAGTCGATCGCATGTTGCAGCAGGTCGCGGTTGTATTGAATGGCGGCGGAGGCCTCGTCGACCAGTTTCAACGCCGCCTCGCGCGGCACATGGCGGCGGCGCAGCAAAAGCGACAGAACGAGACGCGACGACGCGGCGCCGATCGCCGAGGCGAGCAGATGCTCGGCGAAGCGCAGCAGATGCGCGTCAGGCTCTCCTCCTGGGCTCAGAGGCAGGCCGCGCGATGACAGGAAGCTCTCGAAAGCACGGCGCGTGCGCTCGGCGCCGATATAACGCGCCACCGTCATTTCGAGTTCGCCGATGGTGACGCCGGCGCGCCATGGCCGCAGGCTCTGCGCCATAGGCGCTTCGTTCGGGCGCACGAAGACCGCCGCTTGCAGACGTTCGAGCGGCCGCGTCTGCCGGATAAGCGAAAAGACGACGTAAGCGAGCAAATTCGCCGAGAGGCTGACCACTGCGCCGTGAACGAGCGGCGGCATGTCGAGCCCGAAAAGCGCGGTCGGGCGCAGCGCTGCGATGCCGAGCGGCCCGTTGGCGACCAATTGGCCGAGCGGCACGGAGGTCGGGTCGAGCGAGGGCAGGAGCATCGTATAGGCCCACAGCGCGGCGCCCGTCAGCAATCCGGCGATGGCGCCGAGCGACGTGCCGCGCCGCCAGATCAGCCCGCCGAAAAACGCCGGCGCGATCTGCGCGACGCAGGCGAAAGACAATAGGCCGATGGAGGCCAGCGCCGCCTCTTCCGCCAGCCGGACATAGGCGTAGGCCAGCGCCAGCATGACGATGATCGCCAGGCGGCGGATGATCAGGATCAGCGCGCCGACGTCATTGCGCTCGATCGACCGCCGCGACCGGCGGACGTTGAGCAGCAGCGGCATGATCAGGTCGTTGGAGACCATGATGGATAGCGCCACCGATTCCACGACCACCATCGCGGTGGCCGCGGACAGCCCTCCGATCAGCGCCACCAGCGTCATCACGCCGGCCTTGGCCTGCAACGGCAGCGCCAGCACCGACAGATCGCGATCCACGCCCGCTGGCAACAGCGCCAAGCCGGCGATGGCGAGCGGCACGACGAAAAGATTGATCAGGACAAGATAAAGCGGAAACACCCAGCCGGCCGTCCGCACGTCGCGAATTTCGCGGTTTTCCACGATCGTGACGTGAAACTGGCGCGGCAGAAGCAGGATCGCGAAAGCCGACAGCAACGTCATCACTGCCCAGCTCGCCGGGTCGGGCAGCGATGAGACCACCTTCGCGATCTTGTCGGTATCTGTCGCATGATGGGTCAGATCGGCCAGGCCGTCGAAAATGCCCCAGGTGACGAAAGCGCCCACCGCGATGAAGGAGACGATCTTGACCACCGATTCAGCGGCGATCGCCAGCATCAATCCGTCCTGATGCTCCGTCGCGTCGACGCGCCGCGTGCCGAACGCCATGGCGAAAAGCGCCAGAAGACCCGCAACCGTGGCCGAAACGGCGCTCGACGCCGCCCCTTGTTTGAGATGGCCTGCATCGAACGACGCCAGCACGATCGCGAAAGAGGAGGAAATCGCCTTCAGTTGCAGCGCCATATAAGGAACGACGCCGACGCAGGCGATTAACGCGACGATGGCGGCCACAGGCTCTGACTTGCCGTAGCGTGAGGCGACGAAATCCGCGATCGAGGTCGTATTCTGCGCCTTGGCGATCCGCGCCAGACGCGTCACGAAAGGAAAGGCCAGCCCGATGACAAGGATGGGGCCGAGGTAGATCGGCAGGAAGTCGAGGCCGCGCGAGGACGCGAGGCCGACGGAACCGAAAAACGTCCATGACGTGCAGTAGACCGCGAGCCCAAGCGCGTAGATCGTGGCGCGTCCACGCTCTCCGACGAAACGCCGTCCGGCGGTGTCGCCGTAATGCGCGATGGCGAACAGGGCGCACAGATAGGCCAGCGCCGTCAGGATCGCCACCCATGTCGCCACCATGCCGCTGCGCCTCCGCCAATTCCGTCCGCAACGTCATACCACGACGAAATCACATGCGCGGCAAGCTATTTGGACAGAAAGATTAACATCGGTTAGGTTTTGCGCCGGCTCTGCGCGCCGGGCGCGCGGTCTTGGTTTTTCGCCGGAGGCAAAAAAATGCTTAAGGAATTCAAAGAATTTGCCATGAAGGGCAATGTCGTTGATCTCGCCGTCGGCGTCGTCATCGGCGGCGCTTTTGGAAAAATCGTCGATTCGCTCGTCAAGGACGTCATCATGCCGATCATCGGCGCGATCACTGGCGGCCTCGACTTCTCCAACTACTTCATTGCGTTGAGCAAGGCCGTCACGGCCACCAACTACGCCGACGCCGCCAAGCAGGGCGCGGTCATCGGCTACGGCTCGTTCATCACCGCCGCCGTGAACTTCATCATCATCGCTTTCGTTCTGTTCATGGTCGTCAAGGCCATGAACAAGATGAAGAAGGAAGAAGCCGCCGCCCCGGCCGAGCCGCCGGCTCCGCCGCGTCAGGAAGTGCTGCTCGAGCAGATTCGCGATCTCCTCGCCAAGCGCTGATCGATATCCGTTCCTGCGAAGCCGCGGTCCTCCAGCGAGGGCCGCGGCTTTTGCTTGCCGCCGGCGCGGCGATGGTTGAGACTTGAACCAACAGGTTCGGGAGAAAACCATGACGCGCATCGAACGCCCGCTGGAGGACGCCGGGTTCAATCAGTCGCCGCTTTACGAGGACATTGACCTTTACGCGAGCGACCTGCCGCTGTGTCGCGCCATGGCGCAGGCGGGCGTTGACGCCGAGGCCGAAAAACTGGCCGCCTGCGGCCGCGACTGGGGCTCCGCCCAGGCTTTGGACGAGGGCCGTCTCGCCAACGAGAACACGCCGAAACTGCGTCAGGTCGATCCCAAGGGCTTTCGCATCGACCGCGTCGAATTTCATCCCGCCTATCATGCGCTGATGGCGCGCAGCGTTCGCCACGGCATTCACGCCTCGGCTTTCGCGCCGGGGGCCACGACGCAGAATTTCGTAGCGCGCGGCGCGCGTCTTTACATGGCCTGCCAGGCCGAGGCCGGGCACATGTGCCCGATCACCATGACCCATGCCGTCGTGCCGGCGCTCGCCGCCGCGCCCGACGTCGCCGCGCGATGGCTGCCGAAAATCCACAGCCGCGCCTATGATCCCTCGCAGCGGCCATGGTGGGAGAAGACCGGCGTCACGCTTGGCATGGGTATGACCGAGCGTCAGGGCGGCACCGACGTGCGCGCCAACATCAGCCGCGCCGAAAAGGCCGGCGATCATTACGAAGTCACCGGCCATAAATGGTTCATGTCGGCGCCGATGTGCGACGCCTTTCTTGTGCTGGCGCAGGCCAAGGGCGGGCTCACCTGCTTCCTCGTTCCCCGTTATCGACCCGACGGGCAGCTCAACGCCCTGCGTTTCCAGCGCCTGAAGGACAAGCTCGGCAATCGCTCCAACGCGTCGAGCGAGGTCGAGTTTCTCGCCGCCTACGCCGAGCGGGTCGGCGAAGAGGGCAGGGGCGTGCCGACCATCATCGAGATGGTCAACATGACCCGTCTTGACTGCGCCATGTCCTCTGCCGGCCTGATGCGCTGGGGGCTCGCCAACGCCTTGCACCATGTGCGCTATCGCTCGGTGTTCCAGCGCCGTCTCGCCGACCAGCCGATGATGCGCGCGGTCATCGCCGATATGGCGCTGGAGGTCGAGGCGATGACGGCGCTCGCCTTTCGCCTCGCCCGCGCCATCGCCGCAGGCGCTACGGACCCGAATGAGGCGGCTTACGCCCGGCTCATGACCCCGGCGATCAAATATCTGATCTGCAAGACGGCCCCGGCGCTGATCTACGAGGCCATGGAATGTCTCGGCGGCAACGGCTACGTCGAGGAACTGCCGCTGGCGCGGCTCTATCGCGAGGCGCCGCTCAACGCCATTTGGGAAGGTTCCGGCAATGTGATGGCGCTCGACGTGTTGCGCGCGGCGCAGAAATCGCCCGATCAGGCGCGCGCGGTCGTCGCGGCCCTCGCGCCGGGCAAGACCGGGGAAGCGCTCGCCGCGCGTCTCATGGGGCGCGACGCCGAGCGCAACGGCCGCATCATCGCGGAAGATATGGCGCGCTGCGCCGCCGTCGCCGCATTGAACGAATATGACGAGAGCCTTGCCGCGCTTTACGCCGGGACGCGTCTTGGCGAAGGCGCGCGCGCGATGTTCGGCGCCCGGGATTTGGCGGGCCGCGAGACGGCTTTGATGGATCGCGCCCTGCCGCAATAGGCGCGGCGGCGTTGACAAGCGCCGTCGGGCGAAAGCCCGCCGGCGCGCCTTGATCGCTCCGGCGGTTGTCGTTACCGATGAGCGTCGGACAGGAAATATTCACGGCAAGGCCCCAATGACTATCGCACCAGCGCCGGCTTCGACCCATCTTGCGGCGTTGCGGCCGGAGGCGCTCGCCGTGCCCGAGAGCGGCATTGTCGAAGTCTTCAATTACGGCCGCAATCTTCCCGGTCTGATCCCGCTCTGGGTTGGTGAGGGCGATCTCGCCACGCCCGCAGTCATTCTCGAGGCGGCGCGCAAGTCTTTGGCCGACGGCGAGACGTTCTACACCTATCAGCGCGGCGTGCCTGAACTGCGCGAGGCCATCGCGCGCTATATGACGCTGCATTACGGCGGACCGTTCGCCGGCAGCGCAAAACCGTTCGAGCCGGACCGCTTCTTCGTCACCATCGGCGGCATGCACGCGCTGCAACTCGCGGTTCGCATGACCTGCGGCCCCGGCGATGAAGTGATCGTGCCGTCGCCCGCCTGGCCGAATTTCGAAGGCGTGCTGTTGGCGGCCGGCGCGCGCCCGGTGGCCACGCCGCTCGTGTTCGACGAGGCGAAGGCCGAGCCCGTCTGGCGTCTCGATTTCAACGCGCTTGACGCGGCTGTCACGCCGGCGACGCGCGCCATTATCGTCAACTCGCCCGCCAATCCGACAGGATGGGTCGCGAGCCTCGACGATCTGCGCGTGCTGCTCGATCTTGCCCGCCGTCACAGCCTGTGGATCATCGCTGACGAGATATACGGCCGCTTTTTCTATGAGGGCGGCCGCGCGCCGTCTTTCCACGATATTATCGATGAAAACGACCGCGTCCTCTTCGTGCAGACTTTCTCAAAGAACTGGGCGATGACCGGCTTGCGCATCGGCTGGCTCGAAGCGCCGCCGGCGCTGGGGCAGATCATCGAGAATCTCATTCAGGTCTCGACATCCGGCGCGCCTGTTCCGACGCAGCGCGCCGCGGTGGCGGCGCTGACGCAAGGCGAGCCGTTTTTCCAGATGCAGGCGAGCCGCGCCCGCGCCAATCGCGACCTGCTGGCGGAAGCCCTGCGCTCGACCGGCCGCGCGCGCCTCGCGTCGCCGCGCGGCGCCTTTTACATGTTCTGCGGCTTCGAGGGCGAGGACGACACGCGCGCGCTGGCCTTTCGCCTTGTCGAAGAGGCCAAGGTCGGCGTCGCCCCCGGCACGGCTTTCGGCCCCGGCGGCGCGCCATTCATGCGCATGTGTTTCGCGCGTGATTCCGGCCAGATCGAGCAGGCGGCTGACCGGCTCGTCGGCTGGCTCAGACGCCGGTCATGAGCCGCGCGCGCGACCTGGCGGGCCAGGCGGCGACATTGGCCGTCTCGGCGGCGGGCGCCGCCTTGTTCGGCGCGGTGTTGCGCGTTCCCGGCGGTTGGTTGTCGGGCGCCATGATCGCCATGGTGTTGTGGTCGGCCTCACGCCATGCGGCCCCAATCGCCGAGCCGGTGCGCAATGTCGCGATGATCGGCTCGGGCGTCGCCGTCGGGTCGGCGATGACGCCGGCCCTCGCCAAGGGCGTCCTTGCTTATCCTTTCAGCATCGCGCTGATGACGATATCGATTTGTCTGGCGACCTATGCGGCGGCGCATTTCCTGAAAGGTCGTGACGGTTTCGATCGCGTGACCGCATTCTTCTCCTCGGTGCCGGGGGCTTTGTCCTATGTCTTCGCTGTCGCCGCCGAGACTCAGGCCGACCTGGTCCGCGTCGCTATCGTGCAATTGTTCCGTTTGTTCTGCCTCATGGCGCTGGTTCCGTTGCTTGTCGCCGAGACGGGCGCGCCGCTCGCGCTTGCGCCGACAGGGCCGCTCGATGCGCCGCTGACGCTCGCGCTGCTTTTTCCGGTCGCAGCGGCCTTCGGATTCCTGATGCAGAGGACGGGCCTGCCGGCTGGCCTGCTTTTCGGCGCCATGATCGCCTCCGGCGCGGCGCATCTGAGCGGGATCGCCGACGGGCGTCTGCCGCCGGCGATCATCAACGCCAGCCAATGGCTGGTCGGCGCCTGGGTCGGGTCGCGTTTCGTCGGCCTTGACTGGAAGCTCGCGGCGCGCTGTCTGGGGCCGGCCCTGGGCGCCTTCGCGCTCGCCTCTCTCGTGTCCGTCTCATGCGCGGCTTTGACGACGTTCTGGCTGAAAATTCCGTTTTCGGAGACGATCGTCGCCTTTTCGCCCGGCGCGCTGGAGGCGATGACCGTGCTGGCCTTCGCGCTCGGCCTCGATCCGCTTTACGTCAGCGCCCATCATCTTGCGCGCTTCGCTTTCATCAGCCTGACGCTGCCGTTTTTCGTGAGATTGTGGGCAGGCGGCTCTACCCCGAAAACCAGCGCGTGAGCCATTCGGCGCCGAAAGCCCCCGGCGCGAGCAGCCCCGTCGCCCAGACGGGCGCCGACAGCCAATTGGCGATCTGAAACGGCGTCTGATCCATCCGCGCCGCGCCCGCCGCGAGCGGAACCCCGGCGCGCAAAGGCCCGAAGAAACGACCGAAAAACACGGCGAGCGCTCCCCATTTTTCAAAAGCCTCGTGCGCGCGCGGCATCAGATCTGGATATTTTGACAGCGGCCACATCCGCGCGATCTGGTCGGCGTAATGATAGCCAAGCCAATAGGAGAGCCAGTCGCCGAGCCCCGCGCCAAGCGCAGCCGCAAACCAGATTCCCGAAAAGCTGATGTTGCCGGCGCCGACGATGGCTCCGATCCCGACGAGAAGAAAGGTCGCCGGCAGCAAAAGCGAGACAAACGCCAGAGATTCGCCAAAGGCCAGCAGGAAGACGATCGGCGCCGCCCAGGCTTGATGCGTCTCGATGAAGGCGAGCGCCTGACCCGTCCAGGTGGTTAAGTCATTCATGGGCGAGATTCATGGGGCAGGGCGCCTCGGGCAGGGAACTCACATCACGATTGTGAGACGTTCGGCGGCGCGCGTCACCCCCGTGTAGAGCCAGCGCGCCCGATGTTCGCGAAACGCCCATGATTCGTCGAACAGAACCAGGTCGTCCCATTGCGAACCCTGCGCCTTGTGCACGGTGAGCGCGTAGCCATAATCGAATTCGTCCGAAGTGCGGCGCAGCCCGAATGGAATCTCCTCGGCCTCGCCCTGAAAAAACTGCGGCAGCACGGCGACGCGCACCGCCTTGCGTCCCGGCTCGTCGTCCGGCGTCACGCTCAGGCGCAGCTTGCCGGAGCGGATCGGCGCGGTCGTCTTCACCGTCCAGACGCCGCCATTGAGCAGGCCCTTCTTTTTGTCGTTGCGCAGGCAGACAAGCTTGTCGCCGACTTCCGGCATCGGATCGTCGCGCCCGAACAATTGCCGCAGCCGCTGATTATAGGCCCGTCGCGTCTTGTTCATGCCGACGAGCACCTGATCGGCGCCGGTGACGGCGGCCGCGTCGATCTGGTCGCGGCGAATGACGCGCGAGGCGCCATAATCGCCATGGGCGAGGCGCCCGCCCTCGCGCACGATCATCGACATCCGCACGATCGGATTGTCGGCGGCCTGCCGATGCACCTCCGTCAGCATGGCGTCGGGCTCGGCCTCGGTGAAAAATCCGCCGCCCTTGACGGGCGGAAGCTGCGCCGGGTCGCCCAGCACCAGCACCTTGCGGCCGAAGGAGAGGAGGTCGCGCCCAAGCTCCTCATCGACCATCGAACATTCGTCGATGACGATCAGCCCGGCGGAGGCCGCGTCGCTCTCGCCGTTCAGGACGAAGCTCGGCTCCTCGGAATCAAGATCGCGCGGCCGATAGATCAGGCTGTGAATCGTCCGCGCTTCGGCGCAGCCCTTGGAGCGCAGCACCAGCGCCGCCTTGCCGGTGAAGGCGGCGAACACGACGTCGCCGTCGATGGCCTCCGCCAGATGGCGGGCCAGCGTCGTCTTGCCCGTGCCCGCATAGCCGAACAGCCTGAAAATCTGCGGCCCGCGCCGGTCTGAAAGCCAATTCGACACGGCCTTCAGGGCTGAATCCTGTTGCGGCGACCAAGACATGATTCGTCTTTTGTTCCTGTTTTGCGAAAGCCGCCATAGCAGACCCGACGAAAAGCGGCGAGCCCCGCTTGACCTGCAACCAAGCTCCGGCCCACAGTTCAGCCCGAAACGATCGTCGTCGTCCGGGCGGCGCGGGAGGAGCAAAAACGATGAAGCTATTGATGAAAAGCGCGCTCGCAGGCGCGGCGTTGCTGGCGGCGCAGGGCGCTTTCGCGGCCGACCTCAAGATCGCGCTGATTCACGGCAAGACCGGCGCGCTCGAAGCCTACGCCAAGCAGACCGAGACCGGCCTGCGCATGGGCCTCGAATACGCCACCAAGGGGACAATGGAGATCGGCGGCCGCAAGATCGTGCTGGTGACCAAGGACGATCAGGGCAAGCCCGACCTCGCCAAGTCGCTCCTCGCCGAGGCCTATCAGGACGACGGCGCGGAACTCGCCATCGGCACCACCTCGTCGGGCGCGGCGCTCGCCATGTTGCCCGTCGCGGAAGAATACAAGAAAGTTCTGATCGTCGAGCCGGCGGTGGCCGATCAGATCACCGGCGAAAAGTGGAACCGCTACATTTTCCGCACCGGCCGCAATTCCTCGCAGGACGCGATTTCGAACGCTGTGGCCATCGGCGGCAAGGACGTCTCCATCGCCACGCTGGCGCAGGATTACGCCTTCGGCCGCGACGGCGTCGCCGCCTTCAAGGAGGCGCTGGCCAAGACCGGCGCGACGCTTGCCGCCGAGGAATACGCCCCGCAGAACACGACGGATTTCACCGCCTCCGCGCAGCGCCTGTTCGACGCGCTGAAGGACAAGCCCGGCAAGAAGATCATCTGGGTCATCTGGGCCGGCGGCAATCCGATGACCAAGCTGCAGGATCTCAATCCCGGCCGCTATGGCATCCAGCTTTCGACCGGCGGCAACATCCTGCCGGCGATGGCGGCCTACAAGACGCTGCCGGGCATGGAAGGCGCGACCTATTATTACTACGACATCCCGAAGAACCCGGTGAATGACTGGTTCGTCGCCGAGCATCAGAAGCGCTTCAGCGCGCCGCCGGACTTCTTCACCGCCGGCGGCTTCTCCGCCGCGATGGCCGCCGTCGCCGCCGTGACCAAGGCGGGCGGAACGGATTCGGAAAAGCTCATTGCCGCCATGGAAGGCCTGTCGTTCGACACGCCCAAGGGCAAGATGACCTTCCGCAAGGAAGATCATCAGGCGCTGCAATCGATGTATCACTTCAAGGTGAAGGTCGATCCCGCCGTAGCCTGGGCGATCCCGGAACTCGTGCGCGAAATCAAGATCGAAGACATGAACGTTCCGATCCGCAACAAGCGGTAACGGGCGTTTCGCATCCACGCCTCACGCTGCGGCCGTCGCGCGATGCGCCGCCGCAGCGTGAGGGACAGAATAAATGACGATGCGAGCCGAACGGACACCGCCAGCGTGACGCCTTCTCTCGAAACCCGCGATCTCACTATCCGGTTCGGCGGTCATGTTGCCGTCGACGGCGTGACATGCGCGTTCCAGCCCGGCGAGCTAACGGCCATCGTTGGGCCGAACGGGGCCGGCAAGACCACTTATTTCAACCTGATCTCGGGGCAATTGCGCGCGACCTCGGGGCAGGTGCTCTTCAACGGCGGCGACATCACCGCGCTCGCGACGCCCGCCCGCGCCCGCGCCGGGCTCGGCCGCGCCTTCCAGCTCACCAATCTCTTTCCCGGCCTGACGGTTGCGGAGAATGTGCGGCTCGCGGTGCAGGCCGAAGCCGGCGTGCATTACGACATGCTGCGCGTCTGGCGCGACCACAAGGAATTGATCGCCCGCGCCGACGAAATTCTCGAAGAGGTCGCCTTGTCTTCGCGGCGCGAGGCGCTCGCCTCCGCGCTCTCGCATGGCGATCAGCGCAAGCTTGAAGTCGCGCTGATGATCGCGCTGAAGCCGCAGGTCTTCATGTTCGACGAGCCGACGGCGGGCATGAGCGTCGATGAGGTGCCCGTCGTGCTCGATCTCATCGCGCGGCTGAAACAGGACAGAGCCAAGATCATCCTGCTGGTCGAACACAAGATGGACGTCGTGCGCTCGCTGGCAGATCGCATCATCGTGCTGCACAACGGCCGCCTCGTCGCCGACGGCAAACCGGCCGAGGTCATCGCCTCGAAAATCGTGCAGGAGGCCTATCTGGGCGTCGCCCCGCAGGAGGGAACGCCATGAACCCGCTGCTGCAATTGTCCGGCGTCGAGACGCATATCGGCCGCTATCACATTCTGCATGGCGTCGATCTGTCGGTCGCGGAAGGCCGCGTCACCATGCTGCTCGGCCGCAACGGCGCCGGCAAGACGACGACGCTGCGCACGATCATGGGCCTGTGGCGCGCCAGCTCCGGCGAAATCCGCTTCGCCGGCCAACATGTCGAGGCCATGACGACGCCTGACATCGCCCGCCTCGGCCTCGGCTACGTGCCCGAGAATATGGGCGTCTTCTCCGATCTGAGCGTGAAGGAAAATCTCGTGCTCGCCGCGCGCGACGCCCCGCTCGACGAGGCGCGGCTCGAATGGATTTTCGGCTTCTTTCCGGCGCTGAAGAAATTCTGGCTGTCGCGCGCCGGCAATCTGTCCGGCGGTCAGAAGCAGATGCTGTCGATCGCCCGCGCGCTCGCCGAGCCGCGCAAGCTCCTGCTTATCGACGAGCCGACCAAGGGCCTTGCGCCCGCCATCGTCGCCGCGCTCATCGCCTGCCTCGCCGATCTCAAGGCGCGCGGCGCGAGCATCCTGCTGGTCGAGCAGAATTTCCTTGTCGCGCGACAGATCGGCGACGATGTCGTCGTCATGGACAACGGCCGCGCCGTGCATTGGGGAGCGATGGCCGAACTCGCCGCCGACGAAAGCCTGCAACACAAATTCCTCGGGTTGAGTTTGGACTCGCATCAATGAGCGCTGCAACCGACGTCGGCGCGGCCCTGCCGCAACAGAAGACGGATATTCTGCCAGCCATGCTGCCGGCGCTTGTCGCGCTGGCGGCGCTGCCCTTCGTGTCCTTCTCGACCTGGATCACGCTGACGGTCGCCGGCCTCGCCATGGGCATGATGATCTTCATCATGGCCTCGGGCCTGACGCTCGTCTTCGGCCTGATGGACGTGCTCAATTTCGGCCATGGCGCCTTCATCGCCGTCGGCGCCTATCTGGCGACGCTCGTGCTGGCGCCGATGGCGGGCTACATGCAGGCGGATTCGCTCGCAGCCAATCTGACGGCGCTCGTTCCCGCCGTCATCTTCGCGGCGGCTGTGACGGGCGCGCTGGGACTTGCCTTCGAGCGCGTGCTGATCCGCCCCGTCTACGGCCAGCATCTCAAGCAGATTCTCATCACCATGGGCGGCATGATCGTCGCCGAGCAATTGCTCTATGCGTTCTGGGGGCCGCAGCAGATTCCGTTGCCGCTGCCGACGAGCCTGCGCGGCGCTTTCATCATCGGCGATGCGGCGGTCGAAAAATACCGGCTTCTCGCCGTCGTCGTCGGGCTCGCTGTTTTTCTGACGATGACGCTCGTGCTCAACCGCACCAAGATCGGCTTGCTGATCCGCGCCGGCGTCGAGAACGGCGAGATGGTCGAGGCGCTCGGCTATCGCGTGCGCCGCCTCTTCGTCGGCGTCTTCATGGCGGGCTCGGCGCTGGCGGGCCTCGGCGGCGTCATGTGGGCGCTCTATCGCGAGCAGGTCAACGCCACGATGGGCGCCGAACTGATGGTGCTGGTTTTCATCGTCGTCATCATCGGCGGGCTCGGCTCGGTCGGCGGCTGTTTCATCGGCGCGCTGCTCGTGGCCTTGCTCGCCAATTACGCCGGCTTCCTCGCGCCGAAACTGGCGCTTGTCTCCGACATTCTCCTCATGGTCGCGGTGTTGCTGTGGCGCCCGCGCGGCCTCTATCCCGTGGCGACGCGCTGATGAAAATCCTCTCCGGCGATCCCCCGCGCGCCTGGCTCCTGACGATAATGCTGGTCGTCACGGTCGCGGCGCTGGCCTTCGCGCCTTTCCTGTTTCCCGGCGCAAAGCCGCTGAACGTCGCGGCGAAGATCTGCGTCTTCGCGCTGCTGGTCGCCTCATACGATCTGCTGCTCGGCTATACCGGCGTCGTCTCCTTCGCCCATACGATGTTCTACGGCATCGGCTCCTACGGCGTGGCGCTGGCGCTTTACAATCTCGGGCCGACATGGGGTTCGGTCTTTGTCGGCCTTGCCGTCGCCTTGCCGCTCGCGGCGCTGCTGGCGCTCGCCATCGGCCTGTTCTCGCTGCGCGTGCAGGCGATCTTCTTCGCCATGATCACGCTGGCGGTGGCCTCGGCCTTCGCCGTGCTCGCCTCGCAAATGTCATGGCTGACAGGCGGCGAGGATGGTCGCACCTTCCAGATACCGGAGATTCTGCGGCCGGCCTTCACGCTGTTGCCCAAGGACGTTCTGGGCGTCGCCGTCACCGGCCGCACGCTTGCCTATTATCTCGTCTTCCTCGGCGCGGCGGTGCTGATCCTCGCGCTGCTGCGCGTCGTCAACTCGCCCTTCGGTCGGGTGTTGCAGGCGATCCGCGAAAACCCGTTCCGCGCCGAAGCGCTCGGCTACCGCATCGTCATTCATCGCAGCCTCGCCAATACGCTCGCAGCGTTGATGGCGGCGGCGGCCGGCGCGCTCAACGCCCTCTGGCTGCGCTATGCGGGACCGGACACCTCGCTCAGCTTCGCCATCATGATGGATATCCTCGTCATGGTGGTCATCGGCGGCATGGGCACGATCTATGGCGCGATCATCGGCGCAGCCCTGTTCATTCTGGCGCAGAATTACCTGCAAAGCCTGATGGGCACGGCCTCCGACGCCATCGCCGGCGCCGGCGCGCCATGGCTGGCGGGGTTGTTTCATCCCGACCGCTGGCTGTTGTGGCTCGGCGTATTCTTTGTGCTCTGCGTATATTTCTTTCCGTCCGGCATTGTCGGGCGGCTGCGGGGAGAGCGGAAATCATGAAGTCGCAATCGCGTTACGTCACGCTGCTCGGCCGCGAGGTCCATTATATGGAATGGGGCGCGCCCGGCGCGCCGCCGCTGATCATGTGGCACGGCCTCGCCCGCACCGGCCGCGATTTCGACGATCTCGCCGAGGCGCTGTCCGACCGCTTCCACATTCTCGTTCCCGACACGATCGGCCGCGGCCTGTCGCAATGGAGCCCCGAGCCGGCCAGAGAATATTGCAACGACTTCTATGCGAAGCTCGCCGAGGCGTTTCTCGATCATCGCGGCTTGAAACAGGTCGATTGGGTCGGCACGTCGATGGGCGGCGCCATCGCCATTCGCGCTGGCGCGGGGCCGCTGAAAGGGCGCATTCGCCGGCTCGTGCTCAACGACATGGGGCCGAAGATCGCCGACGCCGCCGTCGAGCGCATCCGCTCCTATGCCGGCACGCCGCCGCGCTTCGACAAGGTGACGGAACTCGAAGCCTATTTCCGCACGGTCTACAAACCCTATGGCTGGCTGTCGGACCGGCAGTGGCGCCGCCTGACCGAGACGTCGACGCGACGCCTGCCAGACGGCGGCGTGACGCCGCATTACGATCCCAACATGGTGATGCAATTCACCGAACACGCCGGCGATTACGAGCAATGGCCGCAGTTCCTTGCGCTTGATTGCGACATTCTCTGCCTGCGCGGCGAAACCTCCGATCTTCTGCTCAAGGAAGACGCCGCCGCCATGGCCGAAAAACATCCGAACTGTCAGGTCGTGACCATCCGGGATTGCGGCCATGCGCCCGCCCTGAACGTGCCGGAGCAGATCGGCCTCATCGCCAACTTCCTCAGCGAGGAGGCCTGACGCGCAAGCGCCTCCGCGTCATTCTACGAGGCTGGCCAAAACCTTGTCGACGCGGCGCCCGTCCATGTCGACGATTTCGAAACGCCAACCGAAGGCAACGACGCTTTCGCCCGTTTCGGGCAGGCGCTCAAGAGCGGCGATGACGAAGCCGGCGACGGTTTGATAGTCGCGCTCTGTCGGCAGCGGCAGATTGAGATGCTCCGCCATTTCGTCGGCGGGCAGCGCACCGGACAGCAGCCATGACCCGTCGGCGCGGCGTTTGGCTTCCGTTTCGTCCGGAAACTCGTCGGAGTGGAAGGCGCCTGCGATGGCGTCGAGAATGTCGGCCGGCGTCACCACGCCTTCGAAATTGCCGTATTCGTCGTAGACCAGCGCCATCGGCGTCTCCGCCTTGCGCAGAGCCGCCAACGCGTCGAGGGCGCCCACCGTATCGGGCAGAACCTGCGCTTTGCGCACCAGCGATCGCAGATCGAGCGTATTCTCGGTGACGAGCGCCGCCGCGATATCACGCGCCAGCACGACGCCGACGATGATGTCCGGGTCGCCGTCCGTCACCGGCGTCTGGTTGCGCGGATGCGTGGCGAGCCTGCGACGGATTTCCGCCTCGTCCCATGCCAGATCGAGCGTCGTCACATCGGTGCGCGGCGTCATCACGCCACGCACCGGACGATCGCCGAGCCGCAACACGCCCTGGATCATCGTCCGCTCGTGCGTCTCGATCACGCCTGCCGATTGCGCTTCGGCGACGATGGCCTTGATATCCTGATCCGTCACGGCCGCCTCGCTCTGCGCCGGCAGACGCAGAAGCCGGAAAACGAGCTGCGTCGAGGCGTCGAGCAGCCAGATCAGCGGCGCGGCGGCGCGCGACAGAAGCGACATCGCCGGCGCCACGGCGCAGGCGATGCGTTCTGGATTGCGCAATGCGATCTGTTTGGGCGCAAGCTCGCCGATAATGACGGAAAGATAGGTGATGGCGCCGATCACCACGACATAGGCGAGAGGCTCCGCAAAGCGCGTCGGAACGCCCCAGCCTTCGAGTATTTCGTCGAACCTTTGGCTCAACGCCGCACCGGAGAACGCCCCGGCCAGAATGCCGATCAGCGTAATGCCGATCTGGACTGTCGAGAGAAAACGCCCGGAATCCTCGGCGAGCGTCAGCGCCTGCGCCGCTCCCGAGGCGCCTTGGTCGCGCAAGGCGCGCAGGCGCGGTTTGCGCGCGGAAACGATGGCGAGTTCGGAAAGAGCGAAGAGCCCGTTGAGGGCGATCAGGGCGATTGCGACCGCAAGTTCGAACACAATATCCAGGCCGGCGCCGAAGCCGGCCCCCTGATGAGACGAGGGCGCACCTTAAGAACGACGCGGCGAGCGGTCAACGCGTCACTCGCCGCGATGCGCGCCGCCTTTGACGTAAGCCTCCGGCGCGCAGGGCGAGAGGCGCCCGCGCATGCTTTCCGCCGCTTCGGCCGTCGGATACGGCCCCGTCAAAGCGAGATAATAGCCGGGTGTGAAGCCTTTGATCTTCGACGAGGTTTCTGTCCAGACGTCGAAGCCGCAGCGCCGTCCGCGCTTCATCAGCTTGTCGCCGGCCTCGATCGCCGCCTGGCCGGATTCGCTGTTGAACGAGCCCAGCACGACGTAATATTCCGCCCGCGCCGGCGCGCCGGCCAATAACGCGACGCCCATGGCCGCGCAAAACACAACATGACGCACGACGACCTCCCACGCTCGATCCGCAAAGAGTGCAATCAGATCGCCGCGGACGGCGCAAGGCGCAAGGTCAAGACCGAACGCCATACCGTAAGTTCGAATTCCATACCCGATGTTCGAAAATGATTGACAGCCTCCTTTGGCTCGCCTTCAATCGCAGCCGTGAAAACCCGAGCCGCCAAGAGCCGGGTCCAGGGAGGATATCATGCGCGCTAAACTCGCCGCTGCCGCGGTCGCCTTTGCTTTGATGGGCTCCACGGCCTACGCCCAGACGATCAAGATCGGCTATATCGACCCGCTGTCCGGCGGTGGCGCCTCGGTCGGCGAGGGCGGTCTCAAGACGTTTCAATATCTCGCCGAACAGATCAACGCCGCAGGCGGCCTGAATGGCAAGAAGGTCGAAATCATCGGTTTCGACAATAAGACGAACCCGCAGGAAACGCTGGTTCAGGCGCAGAAGGCGATCGATCAGGGCGTCCGCTTCCTGACGCAGGGCAACGGCTCTTCCGTCGCCGCGGCCCTCTCGGATTTCGTGCAGAAGTACAACGACCGCAACCCCGGCAAGGAAGTGCTCTACTTCAACTATGCGGCGGTTGATCCGGTCCTCACCAACGACAAGTGCAATTACTGGCACTTCCGCTGGGACGCCAACTCCGACATCAAGATGTCGGCGCTGACGACCTTCATGAAGCCGCGCTCGAACATCAAGAAGGTCTACCTGATCAATCAGGATTATTCCTTCGGCCAGTCCGTGCGCACGCAGGCGCGCGCGATGCTGAAGGAGAAGCGTTCCGACATCGAAATCGTCGGCGATGAGCTGCATCCGCTGCTGAAGATCACCGATTTCGCTCCCTATGTCGCCAAGATCAAGGCGTCGGGCGCCGACACGGTCGTTACCGGCAACTGGGGTCAGGATATCGCGCTGCTGCTCAAGGCCGCCGCCGACGCGGGCCTGCAGGTCGATTGGTTCACCTATTACGCTGGCGGCGCCGGCGGCCCGACGGCGATCAAGCAGACCGGCCTCAATCACCGCGTCTTCGCCATTCAGGAAGGCGTGAACAACTCGGCGCCTGCCGAAGCGCAGAAATTCGAGACGGATTTCCGCGCCAAATCGGGCATCGGTCTCTGGTATCCGCGCGCCGTCAACGAAATGCGCATGTTCGCCAAGGCCGTGACCGAGGCGAAGTCCGACGAGCCGAAGGCGGTCGCCGCCAAGCTCGAAGGCATGAAGTTCGACGTCTTTGACGGCGGCGAAGGCGTGATGCGCAAGGACGATCACCAGTTCTTCCAGGATATGTATATCGCCTCCTTCGGCGCGCTCGACGCGGGCGCGAAGTTTGACGAGGAAGGCACGGGCTGGGGCTGGAAGGAAGCCGGCCGCGTCAAGGCCGCCGACACCGTCCTGCCGACGACCTGCAAGATGGAACGGCCCAACTGATCTCGCGCTAAAAGGGCGGCGCCGCGCGCCGCCCGACCTGACGGGCCGGGGACATGCTGGAACTTATCACCTTCTCCACGCTCAACGGCGTGCTCTACGGCATGTTGTTGTTCATGATGGCGAGCGGCCTCACGCTGATTTTCAGCATGATGGGCGTGCTCAATTTCGCTCACGCCAGCTTCTATATGCTTGGCGCCTATTTCGGCTTCGAGATCAGTCGCCGCATCGGCTTCTGGCCCGGCTTCTTCATCGCGCCGCTTGTCGTCGGCGCGATCGGGGCTGTCGTCGAGCGTTACGGTCTTCGGCAGGTGCATCGCTTCGGCCATGTGCCGGAGTTGCTTTTCACCTTCGGCCTCGCCTTCGTCATCGAAGAGCTGGTGCAGATGTTCTGGGGCAAGCTGCCGGCCGACTACAGGGTTCCGCCGTCGCTCGACTTCATCGCCTTCCGCCTGTTCGACACGACCTATCCCGCCTACCGCATGTTCATGTTTCTGACTGCGGTGGCGATGTTCGTCTTCCTGCTGGCGATCCTCACGCGCACGCGCGTCGGCCTCATCATTCAGGCCTCGCTGACGCATCCCAATATGGTCGCCATGCTCGGCCATGACGTTCCGAAAATTTTCATGCTCGTCTTCGGCGTCGGCGCGGCGCTTGCGGGTCTCGCCGGCGTCATCGCCGGCCCGGCGCTGGTGACGCAGCCCTCGATGGCGGCTTTGCTTGGCCCCATCCTCTTCGTCGTCATCGTTGTCGGCGGGCTCGGATCCTTGTCGGGCGCCTTCGTCGCCTCCATCCTGATCGGGCTTGTGCAGACCTTCGCGGTCGCCATCAACGCGTCTCTGACCGACGTTTTCGGACCTTCGGTCGGCGCGGCGCTTGGCGATCTCGGCACGGTCACCGTGGCGCAGATCGCGCCGATCATTCCCTACGTGCTGCTCGTGCTCATTCTCATCTTCCGCCCGACGGGCCTGTTTGGGACGCGTGAATCATGACGATGCTCAATCGCGCGCTTCCATGGATTTTATTGGCGTTGGGGTTCGCGCTGCTGCCAAAGGCCCTGTCGTCGAATACGGCGATCACCATGCTGGCGATGATGAGCATCAACATCGTCTTCGCGCTCAGCTACAACATGCTGCTTGGCCAGACGGGGCTGCTCTCCTTTGGTCACGCGGTCTACTACGGACTTGCCGGCTTCTTCGCGATTCATGCGATGAACTACGTCGTGCGCGACAAGCTCGGCGTGCCGCTGCCGTTCATTCCGATCGTCGGCGGATTGGCGGGGCTGTTTTTCGCCTTCATCTTCGGCTGGGTGTCGACCAAGCGCGCGGGCACCGTGTTCTCGATGATCTCGCTGGGGCTCGGAGAGCTTGTCGCCGCGAGCTCGCTCATCCTGCGCACCTTCTTCGGCGGCGAGGAGGGCGTCACCGCGAACCGCACCAAATTGCCGGCGTTCTTCGGTTACAAATTCGGGCCGCAGATCGAGGTCTATTATCTCATCGCGGTCTGGACCTTCATCTGCATCCTGCTGATGTATCTGCTGACGCGCACCCCCTTCGGCCGCATGTGCAACGCCGTGCGCGAAAATCCGGAACGCGCCGAATTTGTCGGCTATTCGACACAGCGCGTGCGTTTCATCGCCTTCTGTCTGGCGGGTTTTTTCGCTGGCGTCGCAGGCGCTCTCGCGGCGATCAACTTCGAGATCATGAACGCCCATTCGATCGGCGCGGCGCAATCGGGCGCGGTGCTGCTGATGACCTACGCCGGCGGCGCCGGGTATTTCTTCGGGCCGATCATCGGCGCGATCATCATCACATGGCTCCAGATCACGTTGTCGGACGTGACCGGCGCCTGGATGCTCTATTTCGGCTTGCTGTTCATCCTCGTCGTCATGTTCTCGCCGGGCGGCATCGCGGGCTGGATCATGATGCATGAGCCCGTCTGGCGGGCCCGTCGCATCGTGCGTCTGATACCGGCTTACGCGCTGGCGGCGATCCCGATGGCGTTGGTGATCGGCGGCGCGATTTTCATCATCGAGCTGGCGCATCATCAGCTCGTCAAGGCGGCGACGGAAAGCCCCGCGATGCATTTCTTCGGCATGACGTTGCAATCCAATGCGATCGGCACATGGCTTGGCGCTCTGGCGGTCTTTGGCGCGGGCGTGGCCGGCTTGAAACTGGTGTGGCCGAAAGTAAGCGACGCCTGGGGCGCCGCTCTGCTTGACGATGCGAAGGAGGCGCGCTGATGACCCCCGCGCTGTCTCTCAAGGATGTGCACAAGAGCTTCGGCCCCGCGCAGATCATTCGCGGCGTGACGCTCGACATCCGTCCGGGCGAACGCCACGCCATCATCGGCCCTAACGGCGCGGGCAAATCGACGCTGTTTCATCTGATCAGCGGCCGCATCCAGCCGACCAGCGGATCGATCTCGCTCAATGGCGCGCGCATTGACGGACACAAGCCGTTCGAAATCGCGCGCAAAGGCCTGTCGCGCAGCTTTCAGGTCACCAATATCTTCCCGCGCCTCAGCGTCTATGAAAATCTGCGCTGCTCGGTGCTGTGGTCGCTTGGCTACAAATACAGCTTCTGGCGCGGCGTCGATGGACTGAAGGATGCCCGTGCGCGCACCGAGGAATTGATGGAGCAGATCGGTCTCACCGCGCGACGGAGCGAGCAGGCCGGCACGCTGACATACGCCGAACAGCGCGCGCTCGAAATCGGCATCGCCATCGCCGGCGGCGCCGACGTTGTTCTGCTCGACGAGCCGATGGCCGGCATGAGCCATTCCGAGACGGAACATGCGCTTGCTCTCATCCGCAAGGTGACGGAAGGCAAGACATTGCTGATGGTCGAGCACGACATGAGCGTCGTCTTCTCCATCGCCGATCGCATTTCAGTGCTTGTCTACGGCCAGATCATCGCCAGCGACGTTCCCGCCGCCATTCGCCAGAACGCGGCGGTGCGCGAGGCCTATCTCGGACAGGCGGAGGAAGCATGAGCGCGCGTCTGCTTGAGGTAAAGGACCTCCACGCTTTTTACGGCAAGAGCCACATTCTGCATGGCGTGGACTTCCATGTCGGCGAAGGCGAGATCGTCAGTCTGCTGGGCCGCAATGGCGTCGGCCGTTCGACGACGATCAAGGCGATCATGGGCGATGTGCCGCCGAAAGGCTCGATCCTGTTCAAAGGCCGCGAGATCGCAGGCCTTAAGGCGCATCAGGTCGCGCGCCTGGGCCTCGGCTATGTTCCGGAAAACCGCGACATCTTCCCTTCGCTCACCGTGCGGCAAAACCTGCTGCTTGGAGAAAAGAAGGCCGGACAGCAGGGCCGCTGGTCGATGGAAGACCTCTTCGAGGTCTTTCCGCGGCTGCGCGAACGCGCCGACACGCCCGGCGGCGTGCTTTCCGGCGGCGAACAGCAGATGCTGACCATGTGCCGCACGTTGATGGGCGATCCCGATCTCATCATGGTGGATGAGCCGACGGAAGGCCTCGCCCCGATGATGGTCGAGAATGTGGGGCGTCTGCTTGCCGAGATTTCGCGGCGCGGCGTCGCCATCCTGCTCGTCGAGCAGAAGCTGACGATCGCGCTCAAGATCAGCCATCGCCTCTATGTCATGGGTCATGGGCGCATGGTTTTCGAAGGGTCGCCGGCCGATCTCTCCGCAAACGAGGCCATCCGCAAGGAATGGCTGGAAGTCTGAAGCAACCTCCCTTCACTCTCGTGCGCGTTTCAGCCCATGCCCCGAGCCAAACAGACGCCGCAGTCCAGAACGAAGGATGGCGAAACGCGCCGCTTCGCGCGCAAGCGTGAGGCGATTCTCGACGCGGCCGCGCGGCTGTTCAATCAGAAAGGCGTGCGCGGCGCCACGCTTTCGGCGGTGGCGCAGGCCGTTGGCCTCATCCCCAACAGCGTCACCTATTACTATCGCAAGAAGGAAGATCTTGCGGCGGCCTGTTTCATGCGCGCCATCGAGGAGCTGGAGGCTCTCGTGGCGCAGGCGGGCGCGCAGAGCGAGCCGCGCCGCCGGGTCATCGCCCTGTTTCATGGATATGCGGATCTGCTTGCGGGGATCGCGCGCGGCGAGCATGCCGAACTCGTCACCTTCAACGATCTGCGCGCGCTGCCGCCGCCGCATGGCGACAGCGTCTTTGCAGCCTATACCGATATGTTTCGTCATATCCGCGCTCTCGTGCACGCGCCCGGCCTCTCGCGTCTGGAGTTGAACGGCCGCGCGCAGCTTGTCCTCTCCTTGATGCACAGTCTGCGCGCCATCGCCGAGCGGTTCGAGCCGGACGATTACGGCGTGGCCGCCGATCGCGTCATCGACATTCTGCTCGATGGACTCGCTGCGCCCGGCGAGAGCTGGACGGCGCATGGCTTCATGCCGCGCCCGGCGCTCGTCACAGGCGACGCCTCGGCGGAGGCGTTCCTGCGCGCCGCGACGCAACTCATCAATGAGCAGGGCTATCGCGGCGCTTCGGTCGAGCGCATTTCGGCGCGCCTCAACGTCACCAAGGGCTCATTCTATCATCACAACGACAACAAGGACGAACTCGTCGCCCAATGTTTCGCGCGCACCTTTGACGTCGTGCGCCGCCGCCAGAACGAGGCGCGCGCGCTGGACGGGTCGGGCTGGACGAAACTCTGCGTCGCCACGGAAGCGCTGACCCGCCATCAACTCGGACCGGAGGGGCCATTGCTGCGCGTGACCGCGATGAGCGCCTTGCCGGAAACCATGCGGGACGACGCCACCAACACGATGGCGCATCTCTCCGAACGCTTCGGCATATTCATCGTCGACGGCATTGTCGATGGTTCGATCCGCCCCGTCGATTCATCGATTGCGGCGCATTGCGTCAATGCGACCATCAACGCCGCCGCCGCGCTGGAGCGCTGGGCGCCGGGCGCCGACGCGAGCAACGCCGCCGAGATTCTCATCCGTCCCTTGCTCGTCGGCCTCTACCCGCGCGGCCAGGCCGACAGCAAACTGCGCAGAGCGGCGACGAAGGCCAAGGGCTGATCGGCCATCACGTGATGGTCGGCGTCGGGAATCTCGATATAGGGCGAGCCCTCGGGCATGAGGCTCGCCATGTAATCCGCGTCGATTTTCTTCATCAGCTTCGAGCGCCCGCCGCGGATGAGCGCGGCCGGACATCCCAGCCCCCGGATCAATGGCTTCGGGCTTTCGATGCGGAAGCTCTTCCACAAAAAGGGATCGAATTTCCATGTCCAGCCCTCGCCGCCGTCCTCCTCGCGCGAGGCCGGCGTCAATGACGTGCGGGCGATGAAATCGGCGTAATAGAGTTCGCTGCACGGTTGCATCGGCGCGAAGCGAAACCGCGCCATCGCCGCTTCGAAACTCGAATAGACGCGATGGGGATGCAGTCGGCGCGGACCGCGGTTCTTCTCGCGCTCCGCCAATGTTTCCGGCGCGAAGACCGGCGGATCGACGATGATCGTCGCCTTGAACGCGTCGGCGTGGCGCGCGCCCAATGCGATGGCGACGCGCCCGCCAAACGAATGCCCGACGACGACTGGCTTGCCGCCATCGTCATAAAGGCCGCAGGCGCACGCCGCCTCCAGCGCTTCCTGCTCGAAATGCTCCGCCGTATAGCTCTCGCGCCAGTCCGACGATCCCATGCCCGACCATGACAAGGCCGCGACGCGATAACGATCGGTGAAAAAGGGCGCGAGCGGCGACCACCAGTCGGCATGCGCGCCCGAGCCGTGCATGAGCAGCAGGCCCGGCTTGCCGCGCTCGCCCCATGCGAGCGTCTCGATGCGCGCGTCGGCGACGGTGATGAAGCCGCGCTCCGGCTCGATGGCGAGCGCGTCGCCGAACCATTCCGGCGCAGGCGGTTTTGCGCCGGCGAAAGGCGCAAGCGGCGCTTTGAGATGATCTTCGGTCATGGACGTCCGAGCATGTTGATAATGCGCCAAGCGTGGCGGCCCATAGGCGCGCCGTCAAGCGTTATCGAAAAAAAGGTATGGATCGGCAGGGGTGTTTTTCTCGCTATAACCCCGCCAGCCGGCTGAAATAGTCTGAAATGGCGTTGCGGCGCATCATTCTTAGAAAATCCGGTTTCCTCTTTCCAAGGACGTGCTAAGCTCATCGCAACGACGGTGGCGCAGCCGGGCGCGCAGCGCTACGCTGGCCGTTGGTCGGATCGGGAACAGCTCGCGACAGCCATGCGACGAGCGGGCAAAAACAATGAGGAAATCCCATGGATTTTTCGCTTTCGGAACGTCAGCGCCATTGGCGCGATCGCGTCGTCGCCTTCATGAACGCGCATGTTTATCCTAACGTCGAGACCTACAATCGGCAGGATGCGGCAGGCGAGCGCTGGAAGGTCATTCCGATTCTTGAAGAGCTGAAGAAGAAGGCGAAGGCCGAAGGCCTCTGGAATCTCTTCCTCGCGCCCAACGCGCAGCATGACGAGGGCGATTATCGCGGCGCCGGCCTCACCAATCTCGAATACGCGCTCTGCTCGGAAGAGATGGGCCGCGTCTCGTGGGCTTCGGAAGTCTTCAATTGCTCGGCGCCTGACACCGGCAATATGGAAGTGCTGCACCGCTACGGCTCCCCGGCGCAGAAGGCGAAATGGCTGAAGCCGCTGATGAACGGCGAGATTCGTTCGGCCTTCCTGATGACGGAGCCGGCGGTCGCCTCCTCCGACGCCACCAATATCGAGACGTCGATCCGTCGCGACGGCGATCATTACGTCGTCAACGGCCGTAAATGGTGGTCCTCCGGCGTCGGCGATCCGCGCTGCAAGATCGCGATCGTCATGGGCAAGACCGATCCGTCGGCGCCGCGCCACGCGCAGCAGTCGCAGATTCTCGTGCCGCTCGACGCGCCGGGCGTGAAGATCATTCGCATGCTGCCGGTCTTTGGTTTCGACGATGCGCCGCATGGCCATGCCGAAGTGCTGCTCGACAATGTGCGCGTGCCGGCCGAGAACCTCATCCTCGGCGAAGGCCGCGGTTTCGAGATCGCGCAGGGACGTCTTGGCCCGGGTCGCATCCATCATTGCATGCGCACCCTCGGCGCGGCGGAAGTCGCGCTTGAGAAGATGGTTCGCCGCATCAACGCGCGCGTCGCCTTCGGCAAGAAGGTGGCCGAGCAGTCGGTGTGGGAGCAGCGCGTCGCCGAGGGGCGCACCGACATCGAGATGACGCGCCTGCTGTGCCTCAAGGCCGCCGACATGATGGACAAGGTCGGCAACAAGGTGGCGCAGCTCGAAATCGCCATGATCAAGGTCGCTGGTCCGCGCATCGCGCTCAAGATCATCGACGACGCCATTCAGGCGCATGGCGGCGCCGGCGTGACGACGGACTTCGGTCTGGCGAAATCCTATGCGCATATCCGCACGCTTCGTCTCGCCGACGGTCCGGACGAAGTGCATAACCGCGCCATCGCGCGTCTCGAATTCAAGCGCTACACCAACGAGAAGCGCTGATGAGCGAGGCGAGCGACGTCTTCTCGGGGACGAAGCCGGTCGAGGAGCGCCATCGTTTCGACGAGGCGCGTCTCGAACAATGGATGAAGCAGAACGTCGAGGGCTATGCCGGCCCTCTGACGGTTCTGCAATTCAAGGGCGGCCAGTCCAATCCGACGTATCGGCTCAATACGCCGGGCCGCTCCTATGTGTTGCGGCGCAAGCCGTTCGGCAAGCTGTTGCCGTCGGCCCATGCCGTCGATCGCGAATTTCGCGTCATCTCCGCCCTGCACGGACAGGGCTTTCCCGTCGCGCGGCCCTATGGTCTGTGCGAGGACGATTCCGTCATCGGCGCGGCCTTCTACATCATGTCGATGGAGGAGGGCCGCATCTTCTGGGATGGCGGGTTGCCGGGCATGGGCAATGCCGAGCGCGGCGCGATCTATCGCGCCAAGATCGAGACGCTGGCGCGTCTGCATTCCTATGATCCGCAAGCCATAGGCCTTGGCGACTACGGCAAGCCGGGCAATTATTTCGCCCGTCAGGTCGATCGTTGGTCGAAGCAATATCGCGCCTCCGAGACCGAAAAAATCGAGGCGATGGACCGGCTGATGGAATGGCTGCCGGCGACATTGCCGACGCAGGAGCGCACCTCCATCGTCCATGGCGACTACCGCATCGACAACATGATCTTCGATGCGAAAGAGCCGAAGGTGAACGCGGTGCTCGACTGGGAATTGTCGACGCTCGGCGATCCGCTGGCCGATTTCACCTATCTGCTGGTCAATTGGGTGATGCCTTACGAAGGCCGCAGCCATATCGACGGCCTCGATCTGAAGAGCCTCGGCATTCCGACGATCGAGGAGGCGACGGCGTTGTATTGCGCCAAGGCCGGCCGCGCCGGCATTCCCGATCTCAACTGGTATTTCGCCTACAATCTGTTCCGTCTGGCGGCGATCCTGCAAGGCATCATCGGTCGCATTCGCGACGGCACGGCCGCCTCGGCGCGCGCCGCGGAACAAGCCTCGCGCATCGGGCCGCTGTCGACGGCCGCCTGGAATTTCGCCAAGCGCGCCGGCGCATGACAATGGCGGGCGCGTGCGCGCGCTCGCGGTGAAAAGCAAAAGACAATAAGAGCGGAGGAAATCATGTCGCTGTTCGATCTCAGCGGAAAAGTCGCCGTCGTCACCGGGTCCTCGCGCGGCATCGGCCGCGCCATCGTCGAGCAAATGGCCGAGCAGGGCGCCAAGGTCGTCGTCTCCTCGCGCAAGGGACCTGCCTGCGATGAAGTCGTGGCGGCGATCAACGCCAAGCACGGCGCAGGAACCGCCATCGCCATCCCCGCCAACATCTCGTCGAAAGAGGAGATGAAGAACCTCGCCGATCAGGCGACGAAGGCCTTCGGCAAGATCGACATTCTTGTCTGCAACGCCGCGTCGAACCCCTATTACGGTCCGCTGTCGGGCATCGCCGACGAACAGTTCCGCAAGATCCTCGACAACAACATCATCTCGAACCACTGGCTGATTTCTTTCGTCGCGCCGCAGATGCGCGAACGCAAGGACGGCGCGATCGTCATCGTGTCCTCGATCGGCGGTTTGAAGGGCAACGACATCATCGGCGCCTATAACATTTCCAAAGCCGCCGACTTCCAGCTCGCGCGCAATCTCGCCGTCGAGTTCGGCCGCGACAACGTGCGCGTCAATTGCATCGCGCCCGGCCTGATCAAGACCGATTTCGCCAAAGCCTTGTGGGAAAATCCCGAGACGCTGAAAGCCTCGACCGCGCGCACGCCGTTGAAGCGCATCGGCATGCCGGACGAAATCGCCGGCGCCGCGATCTTCCTTGCCTCCGCCGCTGGCACTTACATGACCGGTCAAGCCATAGTGGTCGATGGCGGCGCGACGATCACCTGACGCGCAGCCGGCGTCCTGCTTCCAGTCGAATCAGAACGCGCCGCCAAAGGCGTGAGAACATGCAATGGGAGGAAGAAGCATGAGGACTTTCGCATCTCTTTGCACGCTCGCCGTTGCGGGCGCGCTCGCTGCGTCGCCCGCCGTCGCGCAGGACTCAAGGCCGTTCAAGATCGGCGCGATCCTCGACATGTCGGGCCCTTACGCCGACATCACCGGGCCCGGCAGCGCCATGGCGCTGAAAATGGCGGCGGAGGATTTCGGCGGCAAGGTGCTCGGCCGCCCCATCGAGACCCTCGCCGCCGATCACCAGAACAAGGCCGATATCGCCGGCACGACGGCGCGCGAATGGTTCGACGCGCAAGGCGTCGAGGCGATCATGGACGTCGCCGCCTCGGCGACGGCGCTTGCGGCCAATGAAATCGCCAAGGCGCGCAACAAGGTCATCATGTTCAGCGGTCCGGGCGCAACGCGCCTGACCAACGAAGCCTGCGGACCCTATTCCGTGCATTACGCCTATGACACTTACGCGCTGTCGAAGGGCACGGGCCTCGCCACGGTGAAGCAGGGCTATAATTCGTGGTTCTTCATCACCGCCGATTACGCCTTCGGCCACGATCTCGAGAAAGACACGTCCAATGTCGTGAAGGCGGCGGGCGGAACGGTGGCGGGCGCCGTGCGCGCGCCGCTCAACACGCCGGACTTCTCGTCCTTCCTGTTGCAGGCGCAGAATTCCAAGGCGAAGGTCGTCGGCCTCGCCAACGCCGGCGCCGACATGATCAACACGATCAAGCAGGCGCATGAATTCGGTTTGCAGAAATCCGGGCAGAAGCTCGCGACGTTGCTTGCTTTCATCAGCGACATCGAGAGCCTCGGATTGGAGACGGCGCAAGGCCTGTTGCTGACCGAAGCTTTCTATTGGGACCTCAACGACGACACGCGCGCCTTCTCGAAGAAATTCGAAGAACGCATGAAGCGCAAGCCGACCATGGCGCAGGCCGGCGTCTATTCGGCGACGTCGCATTATCTCAAGGCCGTGGCGAAAGCCGGCACGACCGACGCCGCCGCCGTCATGAAGGTCATGAAGGAAACGCCGATCAACGATTTCTTCGCCAAGAACGGCAAGATTCGCGACGACGGTCGCATGATCCACGACATGTATCTGTTCGAGGTGAAGAAGCCGTCGGAATCGAAAGGCCGTGGCGACAATTACAAACTCGTCGCGACGATTCCGGCTGAAGAAGCCTTCATGCCGCTCAGCGAATCCCGCTGCCCGTTGGTGAAGAAGTAGGCGCAGATATCAAACACGCGCCCTCATCCTGAGGAGCCTGCGCCAGCAGGCGTCTCGAAGGATGCGGGTGGGCAAGAGCGCGCTTCTCGCGGCCGATGCTTCGAGACGCGTCTGCGGCGCTCCTCAGCATGAGGGGACGGGTTGCAAGATCAGCCCTTGCATAGCAACATCGAATACGACGGGAAGCCATGACCAACCCACGCTGGAAGAACCGGCCTGAAGGCTCGACCTGGGGCGATTTCGGCGCCGACGACCAACTCGGCCGCGTCAACTGGCTGACGCCAGACAAAGTTTTGCAGGGCGTCGCGGAAGTGAAGGCGGGCAAGAGTTTCTGCCTCAGCCTGCCGCTCGATTATCCCGGCGGCAATGTGCTCAACCCGCGTCGCCATCCGCCCATCATCCGGCCGACGATGCGCACGCGTCAGCCCAACATGAACTATGCTCTGGCGGGCGACGATCCCAATCTCACCGATGTCGTCTGCGATGATCTCGTCGTCATGCATCTGCAATATTCGACGCAATGGGATTCGCTTGCTCACGTCGGCTCGCTGTTCGACGCCGACGGCGACGGCAAGCCAGAGGCCGTCTATTACAACGGCTACCGCGCCGGCGTGGATGTTGTCGGCCCGAGCGACGTGGCGGATGCGGGCTTTGATGGCCCCATCGCGCCGCGCTCGACCAGCGAGGCCAGGGCGCTTGGCGTGCAGAACATGGCGCAGGCCTGCATGCAGGGCAGGGGCGTCATGATCGACCTGCACGCCCATGTCGGCCGCATCAACGTAACCTTCGGCTACGATCGCCTGATGCGCGTGCTGGAAGCCGACAAGGTCGAGGTGGAAAAAGGCGACATGGTGTGCATCCATACCGGTTTTGCCGAAATGCTGCTGGAGATGAACCGCAATCCCGATCCGGCGAAGGCGAAGCACCTCTGCGCGACGCTGAACGGCCGCGACAGGAAGCTGCTCAACTGGATCACCGATACGGGCCTCGTTTCGCTTATCGCCGACAATTATGCGGTCGAGGCGCATCCCGCCGAGCCGCAGGACGGCTGTTGCGCGGCGCTGCCGCTGCACGAACATTGCCTGTTCAAGCTTGGCGTCAATCTCGGCGAGCTTTGGCGGCTCACGCCTTTGGCGAACTGGCTGCGCGCCAACGGCCGCTCTCGTTTTCTGCTCACCGCGCCGCCGCTCAATCTGCCTGGCGCCGTGGGTTCGCCGGCGACGCCGGTCGCGACGGTCTGAGCGTAAAGAAGGGGCGGGGGATGCTCCCCGCCCCTTGTGCGTTACAGATCTTTCTCGCTCAGGCCTTGAATAACCGGAGGATTGTCCTCGAAACCGTAGCCGGCGATGGCCCAATGCGCCGAGATCAATCCCAACGCGATCAGCATGGCCATGACCCATCTGAACGCGCGTCGCATGGCGATGACCTCCGATCAACCCGCGTAATTGCCGGCGCCTTCCGGCTGGGCATAAGACGCCACGCCGTAGCCTTCGCCCTCGGGCTTGCGGAAGGAGGCGACGCCATAGC
>ERZ1645187.50-NODE-50-length-109199-cov-34.631588_pt1 | contig 109199 bp, 102 predicted proteins | sample MGYA00575352_ERZ1645187 | MGnify/ENA primary metagenome ERZ1645187 (study PRJEB40837, sample SAMN11349314) | freshwater sediment metagenome | isolation source: river sediment | host: Sediment | place: India: Wazaribad , New Delhi | collected 2017-02-21 ...
GAGCGCTTCAATCTGAACCTGAGCAACGCCAGCGGCGCGACGATCGTGGACGGGCTGGGGGTGGGGCAGATTGGGGCCAGTGACACGACGGCGGTGGCGGTGCCGACGATCTCGGTGGCCGACATGGTGGTGGGCGAAGGCGACGGCTATGTGGACCTGGTGGTCAGCCTGAGCGCACCGGGGCAGAACGTGGTGACGGTGAACTATGCGACGGTCGCCGGCAGTGCCAACGTCTATGATTTCGAGACCGCCAGCGGGACGCTGAACTTCGCGATCGGCGAGACGACCAAGACCATCCGTGTTGAACTGTCGGAGTACACCGGTGCTGAATCGCTGGAACATTTCCGCCTGAACCTGAGCACGCCGGGGAACGCGACACTGGCCAAGGCGTCGGCGATGGTGAGCATTGTGGACAACGACACGCTGGTGGCCACACCCAGCGTCTTCGTGCGCGACGTGGTGGTGGACGAGAAGGCGGGCACGGCGAGCTTCGTGGTGATGCTGGGTGGCCCCGAGGGCCAGGCGAGTGCCAGCACGGTGAGCGTGGACTACGCGACGAGCAACGGGACAGCGGTGGCCGGCAGCGACTATGTGGCCAAGAGCGGCACGCTGGTGTTCGCGGCGGGCGAGACGGTCAAGACGGTGGTGGTGGACATCAGCGACGATGCGACGGCAGAGGGGGTGGAGCGCTTCAATCTGAACCTGAGCAACGCCAGCGGCGCGACGATCGTGGACGGGCGAGGGGCGGGGCAGATTGGGGCCAGCGACGGGACGCCAGTGGCGCTGCCGATCATCACGGTAGCTGACCGCATTGTCTCCGAGGGCGACGGCTACGTGGACGTGGTGGTCAGCCTGAACGCGCCAGGGCAGAACGTGGTGAAGGTGGACTACGCGACGGTCGCCGGCGGCGCCAGCGCGAATGGCTATGACTACGAGACCGCCAGCGGGACACTGACCTTCGCGATCGGCGAGACGACCAAGGTGATTCGGGTGGAGATCTCGCAGGATAACAACGTAGAAGCCATGGAGGCCTTCCGCGTAAGTCTGAGCGGCGTCGTCAACGCGACGCTTGGAAATACCTCATCCACCATCAGCATCGTCGACAACGATACCGTCGGTGTCAATGTGTTCAGCTTTGGTATCAGCGACGATATCTATATTGTCGACAACAGTACGGACATTGTTGTCGAATCGGCAAACGGGGGCATCGACCTCGTACAGGCATCTGTTTCATATACGCTCCCTGCAGAGGTTGAGAATCTGACCCTGACTGGTGAAGGGGCAATCAATGGCACTGGCAACAACCTTGGCAATGTATTGATCGGCAATGCTGCCAGCAATAGCCTGAGCGGCGTAGGCGGCAACGACACCCTCGACGGTGGTTCCGGCATCGACACCATGACCGGAGGCGACGGTAATGACACCTACTACGTCCGTGATAGTGGTGATGTCGTCAGCGAAACCAACGCCATCTCCAGCAGTGGCGGCACCGATATGGTCTATAGCTATCTATCCGCCTACACCTTGGGTGCCAACGTCGAGAACGGCAGGATCATCTCCTCGTCTGCCGCCAACCTCACCGGCAACACCCTCAATAACGTCCTCTACGCCGGAAGTGGGAACAATACCCTGAACGGCAATACAGGCACCGATACCGCTTCCTACCTCTACGCTGGCGCAGCGGTCACGGTCAGCCTTGCCATCGCCACAGCCCAAGCCACCGGTGGTTCCGGATCGGATACGCTGCTCAGTATCGAGAACCTTACCGGTGGCAACTACAATGACAGTCTGACCGGCAGCAGCGGCAGCAACGTCATCGATGGTGGTAACGGGAACGATACGATGGTCGGCGGGGCCGGTGACGACGCCTACTACGTTCGTCAAAGCGGCGATGTCGTCAGCGAGGCGGCCAGCGCCGGCACCGACATTGCGTACAGCTACCTTGCCGACTACACGCTGACCGGCAATGTCGAGAGCGGCCGCATCGTCACCACCGCCGCCGCCAACCTGACTGGCAATACACTAAGCAACACGCTGTATGCAGGAACGGGGAGCAATATTCTGAACGGTGGAGCCGGTACGGAAATCGATACCGTGTCCTACCTCTACGGCGCCAGCGGTACGGCCGGCGTCAAGGTCAGCCTCGCCGTGACGACGGGGCAGGCGACCGGCGGCTCGGGCACGGACACCGTGCTCAACATCGAGAACCTTACAGGTGGCAACAATAACGACACCTTGACCGGCAGCAGCGGCAACAACGTGCTCGATGGTGGCGCCGGCAGTGACAGCATGAGCGGTGGGCTGGGCAACGATACCTACTATGTCAATAGCGCCGGCGACATTGTCGGCGAGGCGGCCAGTGCCGGCACCGACAGTGTGTACAGTTACCTCTCCGCCTATACGCTGACCAGCAATGTCGAGTACGGTCGTATCCTGAGTACCGCTTCGGCCAACATGGCCGGCAACACGTTGAGCAACACGCTGTATGCAGGAATCGGTAACAACACCCTTAACGGTGGTGCTGGCACTGAAATCGATACCGTGTCCTACTTCTATGGGGTCAGCGGTACGACTGGCGTCACCGTCAGCCTCGCCACGGCTGCCGCCCAGGTTACCGGGGGCTCCGGTAACGACATTCTGACCAACATCGAAAACCTGACCGGTTCGGCCTATGCTGACAAACTCACCGGCAATGCTGGCGCCAACGTGCTCGACGGCGGTAGCGGCAACGACACGATGATTGGCGGTGCCGGTAACGATACGTTCTACAAGCGCGATGCGGGTGACGTCGTGACGGAAAACGCCAGCGAGGGCTCCGACACGGTTTACTCCTACCTGAGCAGCTACACGCTGCTTGCCAACTTCGAGAATGCCAGGGTCGCCGTCAGTACTGCGGCTAACCTGACCGGCAACGCTGCAAACAACGTCCTGTACGCGGGCACCGGCAACAATGTGCTCCACGGCGGCAGCACCACCGCGACGGATATCGATACGGTGTCCTATGCCTACGGTGCGACAACCGGTGTCACCGCCAGCCTCGCCACCGGACTTGTGACGGGCGGGTCTGGCTCGGATACCCTGAGCTACATCGAGAGTCTCATCGGTTCGTCCTACGCTGACAATCTGGTCGGTAGCACAGGAACCAATGGCCTGAATGGTGGATCGGGTAACGATACGCTGAATGGCGGATCAGGTAATGACGTACTGATCGGCGGTACTGGAACTGACAGCCTGGTTGGCGGTTCGGGCAACGACGTGTTCGATTTCAACTCCCTGTCAGAACTTGGCCTCGGCGCCACACGCGACGTCATCAGCGGCTGGAATGCGGGCGACAAGATCGACCTGACCACGATCGACTGGAACGCATCCCTGGCTGGCGATCAGGCATTCACCTATCTTGGCTCAGGGGCTTTCACGACGGTCGCCGGCCAGGTTCGCTACAGCGGTGGTGTGTTGCAGTTCAATACCGATACCGACACAGCAGTCGAATACGAGATTGTGATTACTGGGACTCCGCCGGCAAGCTTCACGGCAGGGGGGGATTTGCTGCTTTGATCCGTGTCGCTGATGCTGTGTGAGGCTGCCTCGGCCCGCCGATGACCAGCACGTTCGGCGACGACCTTCGCCTTTCCCGGCGTATTCGACTTGGCGGCGCTTGCGTCGCCCGGCAAGTGGTTATAGATTGGCTGGCCCGGCATTTCGCCGGGTCGGTTTCAACCTTTTTTTCCGGTGATTGCCTTGGCCAGAATCCAGATTGCCCTGCCTGAACGCTTCAGTTTTTCGACTGAAATCCCTATCTACATCAGCCACATCAATTACGGCAACCATCTCGACAACGCGGCGTTATTCACGCTGGTGTCCGAGGCACGCGTGCGCTTCTTCAAGGCGCTCGGCTACAGCGAACTCGATGTCGAAGGCGTCGGAATCGTCGTTGCCGATGTGGCGGCGCAATATCGTTCCGAAGCCTTTCACGGCGAGGTGATGGTGTTCGATATGGCGGCTGCCGATTTCAACAAGTATGGCTGCGACCTGGTCTGGCGCATTGCCGACAAGGCCAGCGGCCGCGAAGTGGCACGCGGCAAGACCGGCATCATCTTCTTCGACTACGCGGCGCGCAAGGCAACTGCCGTGCCGCCGGCTTTCATCGCCAAGGTAAGCGGCTGAGCATGAATCCGATTCGCTACGTCGAGCCGGTCTTCCGCCCGCCCAGCGAGGCGGAGTCGCTGATCCTGCCGGTGACCGACGGTTGTTCGTGGAACAAATGCACGTTTTGCGAGATGTACACCGCCCCGCAAAAGCAGTTCCGCGCGCGTGACGAAGCCGAGGTGCTGGAAAGCATCCGCCTGACCGGCGAGCGCTATGGCGACCAGGTTCGGCGCGTTTTTCTGGCCGATGGCGACGCCACGGTTTTGCCTACTCGCCGGCTGTTGACCGTGATCGAGGCGATTCGCACCCACCTGCCGGCGGTGCGGCGCATTTCCAGCTACTGCCTGCCGCGCAACCTGCGCAAGAAATCGCAGCAGGAAATCGACGAACTGGCGGCTGCCGGCCTGAGCATGGTCTATGTCGGTGCCGAATCGGGCGACGACCAGGTGCTGGCTGCGGTCAACAAGGGCGAAACCTTCGAAACCACGCGCGAAGCGCTCGACAAACTGGGCGCTGCCGGAATTACCCGTTCCGTGATGATCCTCAACGGGCTCGGCGGCAGGATCTACAGTCGTCAGCACGCCGAAAACTCGGCACGCCTGGCCAACGCCACGCAGCCGGAATATCTGGCGACGCTGGTTGTCAGCTTTCCGCAGGGCGAGCAACGCTTGCGCAGTGGCTTTCCCGATTGGGAACCGCTCGGCCAGCAGGAATTGTTTGTCGAAATGGAGCAGTTCCTGTCGCAACTGGAACTGAAACGCACCGTCTTTCGCAGCGATCACGCTTCCAACTGGCTCGTTCTCAAAGGCACGTTGGGCAACGACAAGGAACGTCTGCTGGCGCAGGTGCGGCAGGCGATTGCCGCACCGGGCGACGCGCATCTGCGTCCGGCCTGGGCGCGCGGGTTGTAGAGCCCGGCTTGCTCAGGTCTCGTCGGCTTCCAGTTTCAGCGACGCGGAATTGATGCAATAGCGCAGCCCGGTCGGCGCCGGGCCGTCAGGAAAAACATGCCCAAGATGGGCGCCGCAGTCGTGGCAGGTCACTTCTGTGCGCAACATGCCGAAGCTCTTGTCGACGTGCTCGTCGACCAGTTTTTCATCGTTTGGCGTATGAAAGCTCGGCCAGCCGCAACCCGAGTCGAATTTGGTTTCGGAACGGAAGAGCGGGGCGCCGCAGCAGATGCAGCGATAGGTGCCATCGGTATGGGTATCCCAATACTGACCGGTAAAGGCCGGCTCGGTGCCCTTCTGGCGGGTGACGCGGTATTCGGTCGGGGTGAGCTGGGCGCGCCATTCGGCGTCCGGCTTTTCGATTTTCGCCATTGCTGTTCTCCTTGGGATCGGTCGGCCAAGACCGGCAGTTTCAGCTAGAATTCAGAGAGATTTTTCAGGATACCTTGAATGAACCCCAATCCGCTCGACGACAGCGATCTCGATCGCCTCGAACGGCTTCTCGAAGCCGATGTCTTTCAGGGCGACGCCATGCGTCTTGATGAAATCCAGGCCATGCTCTGCGCCATCGTCAGCGGGCCGGTGCCGGTGGCGCCTGCTGTCTGGCTGCCTGAAGCCCTGGGCAAGGGGCTGGAAAGCACCAACGACCCGCAAGTCGTTGAGACGCTCGAACTGCTGATGCGCCTCAACAACGATCTGGCTGCCGCACTGCTCGAAGACGAGACCGTTTCTCCAATTCTCTATCCGCTGGACGAAAGCTGCGAGGACTACGACTACGCCGCCTGGGCGGATACCTACGTATTCGGCGCCGGGCTGGCTGGCGACTGGTTCGAGTTGGCCGGCAAGCATGCTGACGATCTTTCCGAACTGCTCGAACCGATGTTCCTGCTCAACGGCATGCTCAAGGAAGATGTCGAAAAGGCCGGCGAACGGTGGTTTTCGCCCGCCGAAGAGGCGCGTCTGGTGGCCGACATCCAGGAGAACCTGCCGCTCATCGTCCAGACCCTCTACAACTTTTGGCGCAACAAGCGTTCCGGCGCCACCGTCCGGCGCGAAGAGTCCAAATCCGGCCGCAACGATCCATGCCCCTGCGGCAGCGGCCGCAAATACAAGCAGTGTTGCGGTCGACCCGAAAAATTGAACTGATTTCAACTGGGCGGCAATGAAGCTCTACCTCGCTGGCCCCGATGTCTTCCGCCCGGATGCCGAGGCTTGGGCCGATGAGGCGCGTCGACTCTGCGCCGCCGCAGGGCACAGGGCACTGGTGCCGCTCGATGGGGTCGAAACCACTGCGAAGGGCATCTACCGGGCCAATATCGAACTGATCCGTGCGGCCGATGCCGTCCTTGCCAATCTCAACCCGTTTCGCGGTTGTGAGCCGGATTCGGGCACCTGCGTCGAGGTCGGTTTTGCGCTGGCGCTGGGCAAGCCGGTTATCGGTTATGTTGCCAGCGACGAGTCGACGAAGGCGCGCGTCGCGAGGATCAGTGGCGGGCCGATTGAAATTCGCGGTGGCCGGCCGGTCGACCGCGACGGTCTGTACGTCGAGGATTTCGGCCTGCCGCTCAACCTGATGCTGGCGGTGCCCCTCCAGGTCGTCGTTGGCTCGCTGCAGGATGCCTTGCGGCATCTTGGGATTGGGGAAGTGCCTCACCGGCCGGAAGTATGACGGCAAGATGCCGCGAATCGGCCTATACTGGCTAGGGTCGTACAAGCAACAAGAGACAGCAAATGCCCGCGAATTCGAGTAGCCCCTGGTGGCTGGCGCCGTTGCCGGAAGACGTGGCGGCGGCAGGGGGAAATGCGCCGGGACTGACCAGCGCTGCGGCCCGTGAGCGGCTTGCCGGCTTTGGCCCCAACCTGTTCCGCGAACATCCGCAACAATCCCTGATCAGGCAGTATCTTTCCCGTTTCAGGAATCCGCTGGTCGTCATCCTGCTGGTGGCCAGCGCGGTATCGGCTTTTACCGGCGAAGTCGCCAATTTCCTGATCATCAGCGTCATCGTCCTGCTCAGTGTGACGCTTGATTTCGTCCAGGAATACCGGGCCAACAGCGCGGCGGAAAAGTTGCGGCAGTCGGTTTCCGTGCGCGCGCTGGTCATGCGCGATGGCCAGGCGGAGGAGATTGCGGTCAGCCAGGTGGTGCCGGGCGACATCGTGCTGCTGTCGGCTGGCGACCTGGTGCCGGCCGACGGGCGGGTGCTCGAAGCGCGCGATTTCTTCGTCATGCAGGCCTTGCTGACGGGCGAGTCGTATCCGGTGGAAAAGCGCCCGGGCGTGTTGCCGGAAAGCGCCAGCGAGTTGCAGGAGGCGACCAACGCCGTATTCATGGGCACCACGGTCATCAGCGGCAGCGCCCGCATTCTGGTCATCAAGACAGGGGCTGCCACGGCCATTGGCGAAGTTGCCGACAGCGTTTCTCGCCCGGCTGAACCGAGCTCCTTCGAGATCGGCACCCGCCGTTTCGGCATGCTCATCATGCGTTTGACGGTGCTCATGGTGTTGTTCGTGTTGCTGGTCAATACCTTCTCCCACAAGCCGCTGCTGGAGTCCTTCCTGTTCGCCGTGGCGCTGGCCGTCGGTCTGACGCCGGAGCTGCTGCCGATGGTCATTTCGGTAACGCTGTCGCGCGGCGCCTTGCGCATGGCCAGGCAGCGCATGATCGTCAAGCGTCTGACGGCGATTCAGGATCTGGGCTCGATGGACGTGTTGTGCACGGACAAGACGGGCACCCTGACCGAAGCCAGAATTCACCTCGAAAAGCATGTCGACCCCAGCGGGCTGCCCAGCGAGCGGGTGCTCGAACTGGCTTACCTGAACAGCTTTTTCGAAACCGGCCTGAAGAGCCCGCTCGACGAGGCCATTCTCGCCCACCGCCATATCGAAGTCGGCCAGTGGAAAAAAGTCGACGAAGTGCCCTTCGATTTCGAGCGGCGCCGGGTGTCGGTGCTGATCGACAACGGCGAGACGCGCTGGCTGGTGGTCAAGGGGGCACCCGACGACATCGTCGGCTTGTGTACGCAGTATGAGGCCGACGGCGGCCAGGCGCTCGATGCGGCGGCCTTGCCGTCGATTGCCGACCAGCAGCATGCGCTGGAGGCCGACGGCTTCCGCGTGCTCGGCATTGCATGGCGCGAGGTACCGAAGGATCACGGGCATGCGGTCGTAAGCGATGAGTCCGAGCTGATCCTGGCCGGTTTCGCGGCCTTCCTCGATCCGCCGAAGGCGAGCGCCGCCTCAGCGCTTGAAGCGCTCAAGCGGGCAGGCGTGGCGATCAAGATCGTCACCGGCGACAGCGATCTCGTAACCCGGCACGTTTGCGCCCAGCTGAATATTCCGGTGACCGGGGTGCTGACCGGCAAGGAGATTGCCCAACTCGGAGATCAGGCGCTGCGTGTGCAGGTCGAATCGGCCAATCTCTTCTGCCGGGTCAATCCGGCGCAGAAAAACCGCGTCATTCAGGCGCTCAAGGCGCGCGGCCACGTCGTCGGCTATCTCGGCGACGGGATCAACGATGCACCGTCGCTGCATTCGGCCGATGTCGGGTTGTCGGTAGATACGGCAGTGGATGTGGCGAAAGAGGCAGCCGACATCATCCTGCTGAAACACGACCTGCACGTGTTGCAAGCCGGGGTTGTGGAAGGGCGGCGAACCTTCGGCAACATCATGAAGTACATCATGATGGGCACCAGTTCCAACTTCGGCAACATGTTCAGCATGGCCGGCGCGGCGCTGTTCCTGCCTTTCCTGCCGATGCTGCCGACACAGATCCTGCTCAACAACATTCTTTACGACATTTCCGAGACGCCGATTCCGCTGGACGAGGTCGATGCCGTGGACATCCGCACCCCGCGCGTACTCGACCTGAATTTCATCCGCAACTTCATGCTGGTCATCGGGCCAATCAGCTCGCTGTTCGATTTTCTGACCTTCTACATCATGCTGGTCGTGCTGGAGGCCAACGAACGCCTGTTTCAGACTGGCTGGTTCGTCGAATCCCTATGTACTCAGGTCTTGGTGATCTTCATTATCCGGACGCGTGGCAGCCCGCTGAAAAGCCGGCCACATCCGCTGCTGGCGGCCACCTCGCTGGCCATCGTCGCGGTCGCCGCCGTGCTGCCGCTCACCCCGCTGGGGGCCTATTTCGGCTTTGTTCCCCCGCCGGTCGAGTTCTACGCGATTCTGGGCGGCATGGTGCTGGCCTATCTTTGCATCGTCGAACTGGCAAAGCGCAGCTTCTACCGCTGGGCGCTCAAAAGAAGTCACGCACACCGCTGATTTTTGGCAAAAATTGCACATGGCATGATCTGGGCGAATATAATTTGAAAATCGTGACAACCAAAATGATTTCGGTGCGTTAAGCCTGCATCTGGATCATTTTATTGGGGTAGTCGAAGTGCGTTGGCTGGTATTCGCTGCAGTAACTGCATTCTGTTCTTCGGGCATGCTTGCCTCGGGGACGGTGTCTGCCCAGGCACCGGTGGCGGATAGCGCTAACGAACCGGCGGTGGTCGTGACGCCAATCCCGATGCCGGCCCAGGTTACCGAATTGTCGGCAAGTTCGGTGCGTCCGGCCAAGAAGGCCCGGGTGGTTGCCAAGAATGGCGCGGTTCCTGCCAAGTCGATGCTTTCGCGTACCGAGCGCCATCAGATTGCGCTGATGAACAGCAAGGTCAAGGGCGATGCGGGCCTGTCGCATGACTTGTCCGATGACGATGACGATACCCCAGGTATCGATGATCTCGATCTGCACCGTTCGTTTACCCGCCCCAAGGTCGCCAAGATTGCCGACCTGGATGAGGATGACGAAGCGCATGGCCTCTCGGCTTCCGTCAAATTGCGGCTGGCGCTGGCGCGCATGAAGGCAGTCGAGGCGCATGCCTTGCTCTGGCCGGCAGAAGCCGGGCAAGCCGACGAAGGCCTGTCGGATTCGGTAAAGCAGCGTCTTGCCGAGGCGCGCATGAAGGCAGTGCAGGCGCACCGCGACCGCGTGGCCTGACCGGGCCTCGCTCCCGAAATCCTTCGCTCAGAGCAGTTCCGTGTCGTCGTGCGCATAGGCCGGCGCGCAACAGCACAGAATGCGCAAGGCTTCCGTTCCGGTATTTTCGACGCAATGTGGTGTTCCCGGCGGAATCGGAATGCTGTCGCCGACGGCGATGGCAAACGTCACGCCGGCCAGTGACATCACGCCCCGACCGCCGGTGACGTGGTAAATCTCCTCGCTCGTCCGGTGCCGGTGCAAGCGTGTTTTGGTGCCCGGCGGAATCAGCGCCTCGGCCAGGCTCTGGTTGCGCACCCCATGACTCTCCGGGTGCAGCAATTCGCGGATTTCCGAACCGTCCTTGGTGATATAGGGCTCGACCTCGACGAGTGCGGTCTTCTGGCTCACTTGCCGCCCCAGGGCTGGATCGGCACCGTCGAAATCGCGTTGGTCGGTGCTCCCTCGATGACTTTGCGGCTAATCGCCAGGTAGACCAGCACGTTGCGCTTGGCGTCGAAAAAGCGGTGAATATTGGTTTCCTTGAACATCAGTGACGTGTTTTCGCTGAACACCACTTCGTCTTCCGGCAGTTTGGCGGGCAGGGCGATCGGGCCGACCTGGCGGCAGGCCAGCGAAAACTGCGACGGGTCTTCGGCCAGCCCGAAACTGCCCTTGACGCCGCCGGTGCGTGCCTGGCTGATGTGGCAGGTGACCCCGGAGATCTTCGGGTCGTCGTAGGCGTAGATGCAGACCCGGTGATTGGCGCCGATCAGCTTCCAGGCAGTCGTGGCGCAGCCGATTTCTTCGGCGCTGAGTGGCAGGCTCGCGGGCAGGGCGAGGGCGGCGAGGAGCAGGGCGGGCAGACGGTTCATGTCAGTTTCCTGTCGGTGCTGGGTGGATTGACGGTAGCGGGTTCATCTTGCCGGTGTATTTCGCCAGAATTTTGTAGATGTCGCGGTCGAATGGCGGGTGGCTGGCAGTGAGCAGGCGGCCGAGATCGTCGTCGCTGACGGCAGTGCCAAGGTAACGCCAGCCGTCGATCAGATGGGCTTCTTCGCCTTCGCGGATCAGCGCCGGGCCGGCGAAGGGCCAGGCGGCCAGCTTGAGTTTGACGAGCGCGCCGACCAGTCGCATGGTGTGTTTGGCATAAGGCTCCTTGCCGATGCAGGCGCCCTTGCAGCGCCTGATCTGGTGGGCGAAGCAGGGTTTGCCAGGGGCCGCCTTTTCGAGCCCGAGCAGGATGTCGCACAGATTGTGTTCGGCGGCCAGCGCACGCAGCACCTCGGTGGCCTCCTTGCTGTTCTTGAACAAGCCATAGCAGGAAGTCGAGAGGCCGAAATCGAGGTCGTGCGTCGAGGCGAGTTGCGGGCGCAGCCAGCCTTCGCCTTCGTCGATCAACGTCCAGCTGCAGAGGTCGTCGTTCTTGCGCAGTTGCCGGTTGTGCGTCGGTTGCAGTTCCTTGACCAGCCGCGCTTCCTTGAGCAGGGCGCCGATCTCGCCGGCGGTTTCGATCCAGTCGATGCGTCTGACCTGCTGCGCCAGCGCCATTTCCTTGGCCGAGCTGTGGTCGGCGGAAAAGTGCGACAGCACGCGCTGGCGGATGTCCTTGGCTTTGCCGACGTAGAGCGGCAACTGGCCGTTCTCGCTTGTTTCGCCGTAGAACAGGTAAACGCCGGGCGTGTCGGGCAGGTCGTCGATCAGCGCGGCATCGAGATGCGGCGGCAGGCTGGGGCGGGCGTTGAGCTTCTTCAGCGCAGCCTCGATTTCCTCCCTGCTGCGGTCGACGTGGATTTTTTGCCAAAATTGGTGGATCAACTGGGCGTCGGCCAGCGCGCGGTGGCGGGCCTCGGCCTGCAAGCCGTGGCGCTCGATCAGGCTGTCCAGGTTGTGGCGGTGATATTGCGGGTAGAGCGTGCGCGAGAGCTTGACCGTGCACAGCACCGGGGCGCGAAAGCCGATGCCGAGGCGCTTGAATTCATTTTTCAGGAAGCCGTAGTCGAAACGCGCGTTGTGGGCGATGAACAGGCGGCCTTCCAGCCGGCGCAGGGTTTCCTCGGCGACCGACTCGAACGCCGGCGCATTGGCCACCATGTCGTTGCTGATGCCGGTCAGTTGTTCGATGAAGGGCGGAATGCGCGTGCCGGGATTGACCAGTTGTTGCCATTCGCGCACCGTGCCGTCGGCATCGACTTCGACGATGCCGATTTCGGTAATGCGGTCGCTGGTGGCGGTGGCGCCGGTGGTTTCGAGGTCTACGAAGGCGAGGGGGCGCATGGCGAGGTGAATCGAGGTCGGGCGCCGATGATAGCGTTTTCCGGCGGTGAGTTCACGGGCAAAAAACTCACGAGCACAACTCACGGGCAATACATTGGCACCAGGGTAATCGGCACCGGCCCGTCGCGCGTGGCGGCTTCCGGCGGCTTTTGCAGGCAGTAGCTGCGGCCGTCGGCATTGGTATGGCGCAGGGTGTCGTCGCGGATCATTTCGACCCGGGTCTCGTGTCGCGCGCTGGCCCGTTCGAGCGCAGTTGCCGGCGGCCGGTGCGGGGTGGGCGGGGCAAACATCGGGTCGAGCATCTGGCGCCGGCTGGCGGTCTGGATCTCGATCTTGCCGCGCTCGATCATGTCGTGCGCGCCAGTTTGCCTTGCCGTTGGCGGAACGGCCTGGATAGGCGGCGAAGCGATAGCGGGAGCCGGCGACGGCAGGCGCGGCCTGGCGTGCTGGGGTGCGCCGCTGGCTGGTGCCGGCATCGAGTCGGGCTGGAGCGATGGCTCGGGGGCAGCGGACGGCGCCAGCGGACGCAAATATATCGACAAGGGAGGCCTGTTGCGGTCGACTGCTGAAAAAGGCCGAAAATGGGGCCATAGCATCAAGGTTATTGCGTGCGCCAGCAGCGAAAGGACGATGAAGCGCTGCAGGCCGCGCTGCCCGCGCGCGGCTTCAGTCGGCCAGCCGGGGTTCGATAAAAGCCGGGGCATGCTCGCCGTTCGGGCTGATTGGCAACAGGCGCTGCAGGGCCAGAACATAGGCCTGCATGGCGGACAGTCCCGTGGCGGTGAGCATGAAATAGGACTGTGGCCGGCCATTGCCGGATTCCTTGCGCACCGCCACATAATCGGCAGCCAGCAGCTTTTTCAGATGGGCGTCGAGATTGCCGTCGGAAACCGCAAGCTGGCGCTTGAGATCGCTGAAGGTCTGTTCGCCGGCACCGGCGAGAAAAGCCACCAGTTGTGTGCGCAACGGCTGGTGGAGCAGGGCGTCGAGTTCTTCCATGAATTGATTTTCCTTGGTGTGGCCTGTTGTCTATTTCAGGTTGAACTCGGCGCCCAGCTCGCCCGGGCTTTGCGCGTCGCGCTTGCCGTCCTTGTCACCGGGCAGGGCGAGCCAGAACTTGCTGGCCACCTTGTCGTTCCCTTTGTCCCAGGTTTTGCCGTCGAAGCTGATCCGGTCGCGGTAGAGGTAGACGTCCTGCTTGAGACGAACATTCAGCGTCGTTTCATCGCTCTTCTCGAATAGGCTGCCGCTTACCCGGGCAGTGATCGGCAACGGGGCGCCGGCCGGGTAGAGCAGCACGAAATCGCGCTCGGCCGGTGCCGGCTGGCCGTAGCGGACGACGGGCAGGCGGCCGATTTCTTCCGGCGATGGGCCGCCAAGACTGGCGCAGGCGCTCAGTGCGAGGGTGGAAAGGGTAAGCAGGAAGGCTGTTTTCATGGTTGATTTCCAGTGGATTATTGGCTGCGCAATTGAACGATCAGGTGGCTGCTGACGCGCGGGCCGTGTTGCGGCGTCAGCTCGGCCTTGATCCAGGGAATGCTGATGAGATGTACTTGGCGCGACTGCTGCCAGTTTTCGCCGGGCAGACGGACGTCGCCAGTCAGTTGCCCGTCGCGAACCAGCAACTCGATGGGCTGGCTCAGGGTCAGGGGCAGCACCGGGTGGTCGCCGGGGCTGGCGAACAGGTCGCCGCTGACTTCGATATCGACCGGAATGCGCGTGCCGGCGGGCAGCGCAACCACGGTTTCGCCAGTTGTGCTCGCCGGTTGCGCCAGGTAGTCGGCCAGCGAGACGGCCTGGGTTTCGGGTAGCTTCTGGTTGTGGCTGCTTTGTTCCAGCCAGATCGGCACGATCAGCACCGCCGTCAGCCAGCCCAGCATTTGCAGCAGGCGGAAGTGGGCCGGACGATGGCGGCCCCGGTCGAGCATCAGCGCCAGCAGCGGCAGGCCGATGCCGAACAGCGCGGCGGCGACCCAGCGCATGGTTTCAAACGGCAATTTGGCCAGCAGGCTGCCGATGCCGATCAGAATGGTGAGCAGGCCGGCCCATTCGAGCAGTTCCTCGGAAAACAGGCCGTGGACGTAGAGGCCGATACCGAGAAACACCAGCCAGACGGCGCATACCATGTAGCTGCCACCGTAAAAGAAGGTAGCGAAAGTGGTCAGCGCGGCCAGCCCCATCGTCAGCCACCAGACCTTGAGCACCTGGCGGTGGACGAAAGACCAGGCTTCGTCGCGCGTTTGCTTGAGGCGTCGTGTCCACCACCAGTCGATGCTGCCAATCGTCGTCAGCGTAACGGCGATAAGTGCCAGCCAGGCAAGGGCGCGCTGGGTAACGTCGGGCAGTTGCGCGGCCGTCAGGATCGTTTCCGACAGCGCGAACAACAGGCCGGCGGGAATGCCCCAGAGCAGCAGGCTGTGCCGCTCGAAACGCAGATTGCGGTGGCCGGCCGAAAGCATGGCGTGGATGGCGTCGAGTTGCTGTGCGGCGGGGGTATTCACTGCTGAACTCCATTGACTCTGTATTGCAGAGTTTATTACTCTGCTGTACAGAGTGTCAATGCCATTGCGGCGTTTCTTCTGTCGCAAAAGTGACAATCGAGGTGGTTTCCGACCGGGTGCAGCCCTGCCGGAGGGCGGTTTCGTGCGGTCTGCCGGTTGGCATCGCTCTTGCGTCGACATCGGCCACAGTGCCAGCCATCATTCCGAATACCATGACCGTCGCCGAAAAACCCGCTTTCCGTTGCCTTGCAGCCAATGAGGCCGCCGAACTGATTCGTAACGAGCCGACCGCCACCGTTTTCGACGTGCGCGATATGGCGAGCTACCAGAAGGCGCATGTCGATGGCGCCGCGCATCTGTCCGAAGATCGTCTGCTGGCCTGGATGAAGCGCTTGCCGAAGGAGAACCCGGTGGTGATCTACTGCTATCACGGCAATGCGAGCAAGACGTTCGCCCAGATGTTCATCGATTTCCGCTATGCGCGGGTGTTCAGCGTCGATGGCGGCTACGAGCCGCTGGCGGTGGCCCTTGCCGGGAGCGCTGCGGCATGATCGAAGATCACGTTTTTCACTGGGTGCGGGCGCATCCCTTGTCGCCGATTCACGTCGATTGCGCGACGGCGGTGATGCTCAAGATTCTCGACGGCAAGTGCAAGATGCGGGCGGGCGAGAAGGTGGTGATGGAACGGCTTTACGATCAGGTCAAATGCTTTCCCGGTCAGTTGCTCGGCGAGGAGTTTCACCGCCTGATCGGTGCTGCCCGCCGCCATGCCGACGAGGCGCTGAAAAACTTCATCTACGAAAAGCGCGTGCTGGCCGAAACGACGATTTCGCGGCCGGTGATGAAAGGCTTCAAGGCGATGATCCGCGAGCAGGGGCTGCTGGCCGACGTGCCGGAAGAAGAAAGCGAAGCCGCATGACCAAGAAGTTCTACATGACGCCCGGTTCGTGCTCGACCGGCATCCACATCCTGCTCGAAGAATGCGGGCTGGTTTTCGAGGCCCACATCGTCGACCTGCTGGCCGGCGATCAGTACAAGCCGGACTACCTGGCGATCAATCCGAAGGGCAGCATTCCGGCGCTGGTGCTCGACGACGGCAGCGCGATCACCGAGTTTTCCGCCATCGCCTGGTGGCTGGCGCGCAGCTACCCCAAGCGCAAGCTGCTGCCGGAAAGCATCGAAGGCGAAGTGCGCGTGCTGGGCCTCATGAATTACGCGGTGCATACGCTGCACACACAGGGCTTCGCGCGCATTTTCACCACCGAGCGTTTTTCGTCCAGTGCCGCCGAGCAGGAATCGGTCAAGGCGCAGGGCCGCCAGATCATCGACAAAGGCTTCGCCATCGTCAATCGCGAGCTGGCTGGCCGCGAGTATGTCGTCGACCAGTTCGGCATTGCCGATGCGGCGCTGTTTTACGTCGAATTCTGGGCCGAGCGGATCGGCATTCCGCTGCCGGAAAACTGCGCCGCACACTATCGACGCATGTTGACACGGCCGGCGGTACGTCAGGTGCTGGCGGAAGAGGGCTACGCTTCGGCACTGCGCTGAGGGCCGGGCGAAAAAATGAAATTCGGCATAAAAAGGCGGTCGACCGCAACAGGCGGCCGAGGGCCTCTGGTTCAGCGTTCCGTCTTGTAAATCACCGCCCACAGCGCGCGCAACTTGCCGCCCAAGGTCAGCCGCTCGTCGGAAAGCGCCTCGAGGAAATCCGACAGCCGCTTTGAGCGGGCGACGGCGAACAGCACCAGACCAATGAAACTGACGCTGGCGATCAGGCCGTGCAACGCACGTTCGCTCACCGAGCCTTCACCGAAGGCGATGATGTTCATGCCGAAATAGCCGGTGGTGACGGTGGCGATCAGACCGAGGATGGTGATGACGGTGAGGCGGACGACGGTGTTCGATTGCCGGCGCTGCGAGTCGCTGTCGAGGTAGTGGCTCATCTCGCGGATTTCGTCGCGCACATCCTCGTAGATGGCATCGTTGTGCAGGTGATTGGAGCACAGGCGGTACATGGCTTGCACATGCGGACGTTCCGAAAGCTCGTGGAACCAGTAGCGGTGCGTGAAGCGCAGGAAGGTCTCGAAGTTGGCGCGGATGCGGCGCTTGAAACGGCGTACCGAATTGTCGTCGCGGATGTCGAGGTCGTTCACCGCATCGACCAGCACTTCGGAAAACACCAGCAGCGCGGCGCGGTGCAGGTGGGCGATCAAAAAGATCAGGAAATACTGGTGGCGGAACTGCGCCAGTACGCCGCGCTCGCCGTCCGTAAAGAATCGGGACGCGGCGTCGCCAACCACGGTGAAGGTGTTGCCGGTGCAGATGAAGCGCGTATTCGGCCCGGCTTCGGAGTCTGTCCAGAAGCGGTCCTGGCAGAAACGCTGCTCGAACTCGATGATATTCGGCTCATTGACCGGCAGCGTTTCGTCCGGATGCAGCATGCTCGCCAGCCCGATGCGCACCCAGTCTTCGCGGCGCAGCGTGCGCGGCTGGTCGAGCGCCAGAAAAGCCATGATCGGCATGCGCTGGTATTCGATCAGCCGGTAGCGCAGGTCGCCGGGCTCGTCGGAATGCTCGATCACCAGCGGCCGTAGCAGGCTGGCCCAGTGCTCGGAAACGCAGGGGCTGCGGTGTTCGCAAACGTAGCCAAGATACTTTTCGCGGCGTTCGGTGTCGGAACGGGCGATCACCTGGCCGTCATGGCCGATCCACTCCGCCAGATAGGCGTTGTGCAGCCCTTCGCCGCCTTCCTCCCAGCCGGACGGGTAGGCGCGGCCGAAACGGAAGAGCAGGTCGCGCACGGTGGCCAGCGGCAGATCGCTGGCGCGCACTTCGAGGTTGAGCTGGATCAGGTCGAGATCGTGAAAGAAATACAGGTCGAGATGAACGATGTGCAGTTCGATCGGCGTCTGGCCCTTGCGCAGCGTCAGACGCAGGCCGGCGATGTCGTGGCGCCGGAAGACGTGCATCGGCGAATTGCCCGGCGGGTCGTCGGGCGACGAATGGCGCGAGCGACCTTCGCCGTAGAGGAAACGCTGAACGTATGGCAGGAAGGAGACGAACTCGCGGTAATGGCGTTCCTTGAACTGGCTCGGATCGTCGGTGAATTCGTCGTCGATGCGCTGCCACGAATGCTCCTTGTGCCGCGCCTCGAAAACCTCCCAGTGCCGTCCTTCTTCCGCGTTGCCAGGCAGCGGGGTCAGTTGCAGCGGCCACATCAGGCTGGCATGCAGCAGGCGAACCGGGGTGTTGTCCTGGATGGTGGCGGGTGAAGACACAAAGGCTCCCAAGGTTGATTGGCACCAGCGGCGATTCTATGGCGATATGCGCTCCACATGAAGGCGAAATTTCCGGGACTGTGCGAGTTCGTGTGCGAAAAACCGAGCGCGGCGCATCGCAAGGAAGCGTAATCGCTCTCGGCGATCCTGTTGCTTACGGACGATTTGAAAATCGGCCTTTTTTTCGGGTTGACCGCAACAGGCGGTCTGGCGCGCCAAGGATCAGGTGTCAGGAGTCGTGCCCGGGCTTTTGCCTGAGCGTTCCGTGAAAAACAGCAACAGCCGGAGCGTGACGACGCACCCGAAGGCGGCGCCGAGAATCGCAACCCACGACCATTCCGGGAAGAGGTAGGCGCCAAGGGCTGTCAGGATCAGAAAAATGAGGGCGAAAAACATACGGGAACGATGCGGGGGTGGAAAAATGGCTAGCCGGGCAAGTTTAGCCGAGAACTGCTTCAGGCAAGGCTCTCCAGCCACGCCTTCAGCTTTCCGGCAGCATCCGGCCATTGCGGGTCAAGCATCAGCATGTGGCCAGCCCCCTCGATGACCAGTGTTTTGGCGTTCCACGACGCAGCGGTGAAGAAAAGCATCGAGGCCGGGAAAACCTGGTCGGCCGAACCGCCCATGACCAGCGCCGGAATGCGCGCCCGGCCACGGGCGATGCGCAAGGGGGCGGTCAGCATTTCGGCAACCGCCTTTTCCGATTCCGGCTGAATCAGCGGCAGATACTGGACCGTTTCTTCCGGCGCCATGCTTGGCGAAAAATAGACACTGGCCATTGTGCGCATGGTTTTTTCGCTGGCCGTGCCGTTGACCGCATTCGGCAATTCGGCAAAGAAATCCGGCATTGTCAGCGCAAAGCGGCTGGCCGTGCCCCCCGTGCCGGTCGGCGGCACGGGCGCCAGAAAAGCCACGGCGCGTGCCGTACCCCGTTCGAGAAAACGCTGGCAAACCAGGCAGCCCATCGAATGGGCAATCAGCACCGGCGCCGCAGGCAGGCTGGCCACGGCCGCCGCCAGATCGGCGACATAATCGTCGATACCGAAATCGTCCAGATGCGCCCGATCCGTCGGCCGGCTGCCGTGGCCCGAAAGCTCAAGCGCGTAGCAGTCGTAACCCTGATCCTGGAAATACGGGATGAATCGGACGCCCCACAGCGCGGCGTTGCTATAACCGCCGTGGATTAAAAGCAGCGGTGGTTTGGTGCTTGGGTGATGGGCGGGGTGGCGGTGGATGACTGGGGTGTTGGCGGGCATCTGGATATTTTTGCTTAAAAAGTGAATTAAGAACCGGGCGGCCCCTTTCATGTCGAGGCACAACCCTGGTTTGATTTCGTAAATCGGGGAACTCGTCCAACAGGATCGAGTCACAGAAAAATACTTCTCGATAAGACGCCGAGATCATATGAATACCATTATTTCCAGTGCTTCCCCAGCCAGGTTGCCACAGATGATTCAGGTGAAGTCACCGGAATTGCTCGTTCAGCAGTTCAAAAAAATCGAGACTGATTCTGCAAACCATTGATTTCAACCTCCAGAAGCGAATTAAACGACAGGCTCGCCAGCAATCCGGTCGTCTGTAGGTTTCTGGCATTCCACCGGGTTTCCGGGTTTTCTTCGTCGGCAGACATGGTTCGTTGCGCGATCCGACAGGGTGTTTTCAGTTTGTGACAGATTGCTGCATGGCAATCTTACTGACAGGAGGCATGAACGTGCTTGATTTGAAGAGATGGCGAGCAGGCTACAGTGTCGGCAATTGGCTTCTGGATAACCAGCACAGGGTTCTACTCGGCCTCTGCGATGAAGCGATCGAACTGGTGCCGGAAGACACCCTTTGCGACATGCTCGACCCGAGATTCCAAAGTACCCGGGACGACCTGCTCTTCTACATTGAGGAGCATTTCAAAACCGAAGAACGCCTGCTCAGGCTGTACGCCAAATCCACCTATGAGCAGCATCACGAAGAACACCGGTATTTCTGGCAGATGCTCAACGAAAAACTACAGGAAATCGCCAATGGTGAAATCGGTAGGGAAGAGTTTAGGCAGTTTCTTACCGAATGGTGGACGTATCACATACTGCAGTCAGATCGAAAATTTTCAAATCTGATCCAGCGGGCAGCCTGACTAAAAGCGGTCTTTTTATTTCAAATCCTGACAAGCGATTCGGGCCGATTCGATCCGGGATGCGCCACGCGTACCGATAGGGGGCATTTGACCGGTACGCGTGCTTTTTGCAAAAAATTAAAACGATTGCATCAACCGTAATTTTGTTTATAGTACCAACTTCGTAATTCATAATTACAGAAGAGGAGAAAGGTTTATGAGCAAAAAAGTAGCCTACGTAACCGGCGGCATGGGCGGCATCGGCACGGCGATCTGCCAGCGGCTGGCGCAGGATGGGTTTACCGTGGTGGCCGGTTGCGGCCCGAATTCGCCGCGCAAGGATCGCTGGCTGGCGGAGCAGAAAGCGTTGGGGTTCGATTTCATCGCGTCCGAAGGCAACGTGTCCGACTGGGACAGTACCAAGGCGGCCTTCGACAAGGTCAAGGCGGAAGTCGGTGAAATCGAGGTGCTGGTCAATAATGCAGGCATCACCAAGGACGGCCAGTTCCGCCGGATGAGCGTGCAGGACTGGATGGCGGTCATCGATACCAACCTGAATTCCCTGTTCTTCGTCACCAAACAGGTGGTCGACGGGATGATGGATCGTGGCTGGGGCCGTATCATCAATATTTCCTCGATGAACGGCCAGCGCGGCCAGTTTGGCCAGACCAACTATTCCGCCGCCAAGGCTGGCATGCATGGTTTCACGATGGCCCTGGCCCAGGAAGTCGCCGCCAAGGGCGTGACGGTGAATACGGTTTCTCCGGGCTATATCGGAACCGACATGGTGCGCGCCATCCGCGAAGACGTGCTGGAAAAGATTGTGGCGACGATTCCGGTCAAACGCCTGGGCGAGCCGGCAGAAATCGCTTCGCTGGTTTCCTGGCTGGCGTCGCAGCAGGCCGGTTTCACCACCGGTGCCAATTTCGCGAGCAACGGTGGCAACTACATGAGCTGAGTTTTTCGGCTCGGCACCTTGCGAGCATGGCCCGGCAAATTTGCCGGGCCATTTTGTTTCAGGGCATCCCGGCCGCGCTGGCGGGCTGGACCCAGTTCAGCGTCCGCTCGATGGCCCGTTTCCAGTTGCCGAACAGTTCGGCGCGCCGGGATTCGGACATGGCCGGTTCGAAGCGCCGGTCGGCACGCCAGAGTGCGGCGATTTCGGCTTCGTCCTGCCAGTAGCCGACCGCCAGCCCGGCCAGAAAGGCCGCACCGAGCGCGGTGGTTTCGGTGACTTGCGGGCGCACCACGGGCACGCCGAGCAAATCGGCCTGGAACTGCATCAGCAGGTCGTTGTGGGCGGCGCCGCCATCGACGCGGAGTTCGTTCAGGGGGAGGCCGGCGTCGAGTTCCATGGCCTGAAGCAATTCGGCACTCTGGAAGGCAATGGCTTCGAGCGCCGCGCGGGCGATGTGGGCGCGGGTCGTGCCACGCGTCATGCCGAACAATGCGCCCCGGGCGAAGGGATCCCAGTAGGGCGCGCCGAGGCCGGTATGCGCCGGCACCAGATAGACGCCGCCGTTGTCGGGAACGCTGGCGGCGAGTGCTTCAACCTCGCGTGCACTGCTGATCAGCCCGAGGCCATCGCGCAGCCACTGAATGGTGGCGCCGCCCATGAAGACACTGCCTTCGAGCAGGTAGGCAGTGCGGCCCTGGCGCTGCCAGCCGACGGTCGTCAGCAGCCGGTGGCGGGAATCCATCGGCTGCGCGCCGGTGTTCATCAGCAGGAAACAGCCGGTGCCGTAGGTGTTTTTCGCCATGCCGTGTTCGAGGCAGGCCTGCCCGAAGGTTGCCGCCTGCTGATCGCCCGCCATGCCGCCGAGCGGGATGGCGGCGCCCAGCAGCGTGGGGTCGGTGTGTGCGATCAGTTGGCTGCTGTCGACGATCTGCGGCAGCAGGGCCGGCGGAATGTCGAGCAGTGCCAGCAGGTCTTCATCCCAGCAGCGGCGGTGAATGTCGAAGAGCAGGGTGCGCGAGGCGTTCGAGGGGTCGGTGACATGTGCGCGCCGGCCCGAAAGATTCCAGGCCAGCCAGCAGTCGATGGTGCCGAAGGCCAGCTCGCCGCGCTCGGCGCGGGCGCGGGCGCCGGGAATGTGGTCGAGCAGCCATTTGAGCTTGGTGCCGGAAAAATAGGCATCGACGACGAGGCCGGTGCGTTGGCGGAACAGCTCGGCGTGGCCGGCGACTGTCAGCTGGTCGCAGATCGCGGCGGTGCGCCTGTCCTGCCAGACGATGGCGCGATGCAGCGGTTCGCCGCTGGCGCGATCCCAGAGTACCGTCGTTTCGCGCTGGTTGGTGATGCCGACGGCAGCGATTTGCGTCGCCGCAATGCCGCTGTCGCGCAGCACGGCCTGCGCCACGGCAAGCTGCGCCTGCCAGATTTCATTGGCATCGTGTTCGACCCAGCCGGGCTGCGGGAAATGCTGGGCGATTTCCTGCTGCGCGACGCCGTGCATGCCGCCCTGGCGGTCGAAGAGGATGGCGCGGGCGCTGGTTGTGCCCTGATCGAGTGCGAGTATGAACTGGTCGGTGTGCTGATCCATGATGAATTCCGCCTGGCGAAGCGCAAGTATAGCCGGCCGCCGGTCGCGCCTGCCTCGGGTATAATGCCGGCCTCCCCGCCTAACGCGAAACTACCTCCCCATGGCCGACATTCTTTGCCTCAAGGGCGACGCCGCCTTTTCCGCCTTTCGCCTGCAACGCCTGACCAATCGCCTGACAGCGGCGGTGTCGGACATCGAGTCTGTGGCGGCAGATTACTGGCATGTCGTGGCGCAAAAGCGTGCCCTGAATGCCGACGAGCGCGCCAAGCTGGCGACGCTGCTGGAAGAGAAAGTGGCCGGCGCCGAAGCCGGCGAGCTGTTCCTGGTTGCGCCACGCATCGGCACCATTTCACCGTGGTCGTCCAAGGCGACCGACATTGCCTGGAACTGTGATCTGGACGCCATCGAACGCATCGAGCGGGTCGTTGCCTTCCACGTGCTGGTCAAGGGTGGACGGGCGCTGAACGCTGACGAAAGAAAGACCGTCGCCAGCCTGCTGCACGACCGCATGACCGAATCGGTGCTGGCCGGCTTTGCCGAAGCGGGCGAATTGTTCCGCCATTTCGCGCCGAAGCCCTTAGCTACGGTCGACGTCCAAAAAGGGGGCAAAACCGCATTGGTCGAAGCCAACGGCTCGCTCGGCCTGGCGCTCTCCGACGACGAAATCGATTACCTGCTCGACATCTTTACCAAGGCCGGCCGCAACCCGACCGACGTCGAACTGATGATGTTCGCGCAGGCCAATTCCGAACATTGCCGCCACAAGATTTTCAACGCGTCGTGGGTGATCGACGGCGAGAAGAAGGACAAGACGCTGTTCGGCATGATCCGCGAAACCCACGCCGCCGCGCCGCAAGGCACGGTCATGGCCTACGCCGACAATGCCTCGATCATCGAAGGCGCGACCATCCAGCGTTTCTACCCGGATGCCGACCGTGGCTATTCCTACAAGGAAGAGCTGACCCACATCCTGACCAAGGTCGAGACGCACAATCACCCGACCGCGATTTCGCCCTTCCCGGGCGCGTCGACCGGTAGCGGTGGCGAAATCCGCGACGAAGGTGCCACCGGCAAGGGTTCCAAGCCGAAGGCCGGCCTCTGTGGTTTCTCGGTCTCCAACCTGAATCTGCCGGACGCCCCGCAGTCCTGGGAACACGCCTACGGCCGCCCGTCGCGCATCGCCTCGGCGCTGGACATCATGCTCGAAGGCCCGATCGGTGCCGCCGCCTTCAACAACGAATTCGGCCGTCCGAACCTGACCGGCTATTTCCGTACCTACGAGCAGGACGTCGCTGGTACGGTTCGCGGTTACCACAAGCCGATCATGATCGCCGGCGGCCTCGGTTCCATCCAGGCCGAGCAGTCGTTCAAGGAAGAAACCTTCCCGGTCGGCACGAAATTCATCCAGCTTGGCGGTCCCGGCATGCTGATCGGTCTGGGCGGTGGCGCCGCCTCGTCGATGACGGCCGGCTCGAATGCCGAAGACCTCGATTTCGCCTCGGTGCAGCGTGGCAATCCGGAAATCCAGCGCCGCGCCCAAGAGGTGATCGACCGTTGCTGGCAGATGGGCAAAAACAATCCGATCCTGTCGGTGCACGACGTCGGCGCCGGCGGCGTTTCCAATGCCCTGCCGGAACTGGCCCATTCGGGCGGCGTCGGTGCGATTTTCGACCTGCGCAAGGTGCCGACCGAAGAGCCGGGCATGTCGCCAGCCGAAATCTGGTCGAATGAATCGCAGGAACGCTACGTGCTGGCCATTCCGCCGAACCGCATCGCCGAATTCCAGGCCATGTGCGAGCGCGAGCGCTGCCCGTTTGCCGTGGTCGGCGAAGCGACCGGCGACGGCCACCTGACCGTGACCGACGCCCATTTCGGCGTCAATCCGGTCGACATGGAAATGGAAGCGCTGCTCGGCAAGCCGCCGCGCATGACGCGCGACGTCAAGCACGAGCCGGAAACCTTCGTCTCCTTCGACGCCACGGCCATCGAACTCAAGGATGCCGCCTATCGCCTGATGCGTCTGCCGACCATCGCCGACAAGACCTTCCTGATCTCAATCGGCGACCGCTCGGTCGGCGGCATGACGGCGCGCGACCAGATGGTCGGCCCGTGGCAGGTGCCGGTGGCTGACGTGGCGGTGACGACGATGGGTTATCAGGGTTACCTCGGTGAAGCCTTTGCGATGGGGGAGCGCACGCCGCTGGCCGTCTTCGACGCGCCGGCCTCGGGCCGCATGGCCATCGGCGAAGCGTTGACCAACCTGGCCGCGGCCGATGTCGGCGAGCTAGGCAAGGTCAAGCTTTCGGCCAACTGGATGGCGCCATGCGGCGTCGCCGGTGAAGATGCCCGCCTGTTCGACACCGTCGAAGCCGTTTCCGACCTGTGCAAGGCGATTGGCGTGTCGATCCCGGTCGGCAAGGATTCGCTGTCGATGCGTACCGCTTGGGAAGATCAGGGCGTCAAGAAACAGGTCGTGTCACCGCTGTCGCTGGTTGTCACCTCGTTTGCTGCGGTCGACGACGTGCGCAAGACCAAAACGCCGCAACTGGCCGTCGATCAGGGCGAAACCGAACTGCTGTTGCTTGACCTCGGCAAGAACCGCCTCGGCGGCTCCTGTTTGGCGCAGGTCTACAACGCTACCGGCAGCGATGCGCCGGATGTCGACGAGCCGGCCAAGCTGAAAGGCTTGTTTGATGCAGTACAGAAGCTGAATCGCGACGGCCTGCTGCTGGCTTACCACGACCGTTCTGATGGCGGCCTGTTTGTTGCTGCTTGCGAAATGGCCTTTGCCACACGCTGCGGCGTGTCGCTAGACCTCGACGGCATCTGCTACGACGCCGGCGCTGGCGATGTCGATGGTTCGGAAAAGCTGACCAACTTGCTGGCCGGTCGTGATTTCGAGAATATCGTGCGCACCCTGTTCAACGAAGAACTGGGCGCCTTGATCCAGATTCGTCGGGAAGACCGCGAAAAGGTCACGCCGATCCTGCGCTCCTGCGGTGTGCCGTACCACTTCGTCGGTACCATGAATGAGTGGGACGAAATCCGTGTCACCCGCAACGCCAAGCGCGTGCTGCGCGAAAAGCGTGTCGACCTGCAACGCGCCTGGTCCGAGACCAGCTACCAGATGCAGGCCATGCGCGACAATCCAAGTTGCGCGCAGCAGGAATTCGACCGCATCCTCGACGTTACCGATCCTGGCCTGACGCCGAAGCTGACCTTCGATCCGCAGGACGATTTCACCCAAGTTTATACGCAGGTTAGCGGACGCCCGCGCGTCGCCATCCTGCGCGAGCAGGGCGTCAACAGCCATTACGAAATGGCCGCTGCCTTCGACCGTGCCGGTTTCGCCTCGGTCGACGTGCATATGAGCGACATCCTAGCCGGCCGCGTCAGCCTCAAGGACTTCAAGGGACTCGTCGCCTGCGGCGGCTTCTCGTACGGCGACGTGCTCGGCGCCGGCCTCGGCTGGGCGCGGACCATTCTCATGCACGACGGTTGCCGTGACGAATTCGCTGCTTTCTTCAATCGCAAGGACACCTTCGCTCTCGGCGTCTGCAACGGTTGCCAGATGATGAGCGCGCTGAAGTCCATCATCCCGGGTGCCGAAAACTGGCCGGCCTTCCGCCGCAACAAGGTCGAGCAGTTCGAAGCCCGTTTCGTGATGACGGAAATCGTCGAATCGCCGTCGATCTTCTTCGCCGGCATGGAAGGCTCGCAAGTACCCATCGTCGTTTCGCACGGCGAGGGCAGGGCGGTGTTCGATAACGCCGACGACAAGGCCAAGGTGCTTTCTGCCGTGCGCTATGTCGACAACAAGGGCGAGCCAACTGAGGTTTATCCGTACAACCCGAACGGTTCGCCGAACGGCCTGACGGCCGTGACCACGGCTGATGGCCGCTTCACGATCATGATGCCGCACCCGGAACGCGTTTTCCGTACCGTGCAGATGTCCTGGCACCCGGAAAACTGGGGCGAGGACAGCCCGTGGATGCGCATGTTCCGCAATGCGCGGCGCTGGGTGGGTTAAGCGGGCTGTCAGGAATAAAAAAAGGAACTCTGCGGAGTTCTTTTTTTCATTGGGAGAGTTGCCTTCCGTGCTTCAGGATTCCGTCAGCTGGCAGACGTCGACCCATTGTCCACCGGTGACTTCGGCCAGTTGCGCCGGGCTGAGCCTTACCGCGCTGTGGACGGCGCCGGCTGCGGGCAGGACTTCGTCGAAGGCCTGCAACGAGCGATCCAGATAGATCGGCAGATCGTTGGCCAGGCCGAAAGGACAGACGCCGCCGACCGGATGCCCGGTCAGGGCGACGACTTCCTCGGCGGGCAGCATTTTCCCTTTGCCGAGGGCATCCTTGAATTTGCGGTTGTCGATGCGCGCATCGCCGCGTGCGACCAGCAGGATCGCCTGGCCGCCGCCGATGCGGAAGGCCAGTGTCTTGGCGATGCGGCCGGGTTCGACGCCATGCGCCTCGGCGGCCAGCGCAACGGTTGCCGTGCTGACATCCAGTTCGATGACCGGAATGTCCAGCTGGCGCGCGGCAAAGAACTGGCGAACCGATTCGAGGCTCATTGATCGAGCAAGCTCCGCAGTTTGTCGAGCCGGCCGACCAGTTGGTGCGAGGCTTCGTTGAGTTCCGGCAGCAGCAGGTCGGCGGAGTCGCCGAGGCCATTGTTGCTGAGATCGATGATTTCGTTGGCCAGCAAGTGAAAACGGGTATGGATGGCGACGAGTTGCCCGAATTCGGCCAGTTTGGTTCTGTCGATGGTTTGCAGCGCGCTGGCGAGCATGCAGCTCCGGTGTTCGGAGAGAGGCATGTCGGCATAGGCGCCGTCGGCGAAGGCATTCAGGAATTGGCGCCGCCATTGGGTGTGCAAGCGTATGGCGCTGTCGATGTCGCTACGCATCATGACTTTTGCTCTCCGGTGGACTGATGGCTGGCGGCAGAATTGCCGCTGCTTGCCGAAGCGCAAATTATGCCGCAGGTGGGTCTACGGGCAAAAGCGGTGTTTTACGGCAGTCTGCGACAGTTTGCCGTGCCTGTTGCGGTCGACGGCCAAAAACAGGCAAAAATCAAAATTGCGCAATGCCGCTTTCAGCTTCCGCTAAGGCGGTTGCGACGGCGCCAGCAGGCCGGGGTTTGCAATGCGGCGACATCCGGGCCGTGGTCGTCGAAAATGGCGCGGGCGCGTTCGAGGCGGGCCTGTTCGTCGTGGGATATGCCAACAAGCAGATCGAACCAGTGCTGAAGATGTTTCATGGTGGCGGCTCCTGAGTGTGGTTGGGAACTGTATGGATGAACAGTGGTTGGTGTTCGAGCGCAGAATATCCGAAAGCTGTATGAATGTACAGTATTCGGAAAAAGTTTTTTCCGGGGTAGGCTTGAAACGTTGATCCAGCATGAAAGGCTCACCATGTCGCGCGCCAAGTCCGTTTGGATTCCCCCGGCCGGTACCGTGGCAACTTATCTGGGCAGGAGCCGGAAGTTGTCGCGTACGGTGCGGGTCGTCGCCGAAGCTTCGGCCGGGCGCCTGGTGGTCGAGGCGATTGGGCGGCAGGGTTTGCCGGTGCGGATCACGATCAAGCAGGAAAATCTCAAGCCTTTGCAGCCCGGGCTGTTCGATTAGGCGGTGCGGGCTGATCCTGAAAAGAGGGCAATTGCTGCGGGGTGGGAGAGATGAACGATTTGCTCGTACCGACCGAGTTACTGACCGGCGTTGCCGAGATGGATGGTCAGCACGACCACCTCTTCAACACGATGCTGAACGTCAAGAACGCCTTGCTGTCGGTTTCCGATGTGGATGAAGCGGGCTTGAAGCTACTCGCCCAGCTGCTCGAGGAATTGCTGGCGCACTTTGCCTGGGAGCAGGAAGCGGCGCGGGCCAATGGCATTCCGTTCGAGCAGCACGCCAGGGAGCATGCGCGGATGGCTGCCTTCGTGCGCGGCAAGATTCCGGAACTTCGTCAGGGTCAATGCAATGTGCCGGCGCTGATGGTTTTCATGGAGCGTACGTTCGAATCGCATGTCGCGCATTTCGACCTTGGGTTGGGGATTGCCCTGCGTACCGTTGCCGAGGCGCGGCGCGCAGGTTAGTCGCACAGGGTCAGGTTCAGGGAAATGACATTGCCGGCCCCGGGCCGGCCCATAGCGATTGACACAGGCTGGCCAGCCTGTGGACGAGGCCGGGTCGACAGGCCGGTCGGCCGATCCGGATGCTGCCGCTGCCGATGCATTCGACCAGCGCCAGACCGTCGCCAGGTAATTGATGACTTTCGCCGGGCGTCAGGAAGACATCGGCGGTCTGACCCGATAGCGTGATCCAGACATTGCCGGCGGTGCATTCGATGCGCAGCCCGCGTGCGTCGCGCAGGCTGAGCGGCTGGTTTTCGGTGAGGCGGATTTCACCGGAACTGAAGTCGATTCGCATGGCGCTCTCCCGTATTTGTTGTGGGAGAAAGCTTAAATCTGCGCTGGCCAGTGATACAGTAGCAATGAAATTAAATTGTGATCGATACAGTTAGGTTTTTGAAAAACTGTGCTGGTCGCGGGAAATGCAAACTGTATTGGTGGAGCGATGACTGCGGATTTGCTGCGTTACGAAAAGCTGGCAGCCGACCTGGCCGGGATGATTGCCGACGGGATGTTGCGCCACGGCGATCGTCTGCCTTCGGTCAGGCGCCTTTCGCAGGAACGCCGCCTGTCGGTGTCGACGGTGGTGCAGGCCTTACGCCAGCTTGAGGATCGCGGGCTGGTCGAAGCGCGGCCGCAGTCCGGCTATTTCGTGCGCCGTGCGCCTGTCGCGCGGGCCGAGCCGGCGCAGCGCTCGACGCCCGAGGCGGCGGTGCCGGTCGATGTGACGCAGCGCCTGGTGCGCGTGCTGCAAGCGGGCATGAAGCCGGGCGTGGCGCCCTTGGCAGCGGCGCTGCCGTCGCCTTCGCTGTTGCCGGTCGCGGCGCTGCATCGCCTTTACGCCGGGGTCGCCCGGCGCCACCCGAAATTGCTCGAAGGCGGCAGCCATATCAACATGGACGAGCCGGCGCTGGTGCGTCAGCTGGTGCGCCGTTCGCTCGCCTGGGGCGGGCCGCTGGCCGGCGACGAGATCGTCATCACCAATTCGTGTACCGAAGCCCTCGGCCTCTGCCTGCGCGCGGTGACGCAGCCGGGCGATACGGTCGCCGTCGAATCGCCGGCCTATTACCTGATGCTGCAACTGCTGGAGACGCTGGGCCTGAAGGCGCTGGAAATTCCGACCGACCCGCGCACCGGCGTTTCGGTCGAGGCGCTCGACCTGGCGACGCGCGATGGCCGCGTTGCCGCCTGCCTGCTGGTGCCCAATGCCAGCAATCCGCTGGGCAGCCTGATGCCCGACGAGAAAAAACGCCTGCTGGCGACGTTGACCGCAACCAGGGGTGTCGCGGTGATCGAGGACGACATCTATGGCGACCTGCACTTCGGCAGCCAGCGGCCGTGGCCGATCAAGGCCTTCGACACGGCAGGCAACGTGCTGCTCTGCTCGTCGTTTTCCAAGAGCCTGTCGCCGTCGCTACGCATCGGTTTCGTCGCCGCCGGGCGTTACCGGCCGGCGCTAGCCTTGCAGAAGACGATCACCAGTGGCGGCACCAATCCGCTGACCCAGCATGTGCTTGCCGAATATCTCGAGTCGGGTGCCTACGAGCGTCACTTGCGCGGCCTGCGGCGCGCTTATGAGTCGCAGGTGGAAAGCATGCGCCAGGCCTTGATCCGCCATTTTCCGGCGGAAACGCGAATTACCCAGCCGCAGGGCGGTTATGTGCTGTGGGTCGAATTGCCGGAAGACGTCGATACCACCGCGCTGCACGGGCTGGCCGTCGCGCAGGGGCTGGCCTTCGTGCCGGGCGAGCTGTTCTCGGCCAGCGGCATGTACCGCAATTGCCTGCGCCTCAATTGCGGCAACCCGCATACGCCGGAGATCGAAGACGCGGTACGTCGTCTCGGGCAACTGATCGCCACCGTATGATGCCGCAAGCTGCCCCGATCAAATATGGGGTGGCGAAACTACGGTATCATTAGCGCTTTTTGGCGAACCTGCGTTCGCCATTTTGAACGTGTCTGAAGGGTAGTTCATCTCATGTTTGATGCAGTTCGCAACAACAAAAGGATCGTCCAGGTCTTTCTGGCGCTGATTACGCTGCCGTTTGCCTTTTTTGGCGTCGAATCCTACGTGCGTAGCGTCGGTAGCGGCGACGATGTGGCCAGTGTCGGCGATGCCAAGATCACCCAGCAACAGTTCCAGCAGACCTTGCGCGAACAGCAGGAGCGTTTGCGGACGCAACTGGGCGGGCAGTTCGATCCCAAGCTGCTCGATACTCCGCAGGCGCGCCAGGCGATTCTCGACGATCTGGTCGACCAGCAACTGCTGCTGATCGAAACCGGCAAACGCAAGATGTTCGCCAGCGATGAGGCGATTCGCGCCGCCATCGGCGGGATCGAAGCGTTCAAGGTGGACGGCAAATTTTCAGCGGAGCGTTACGATGCGCTGCTGAAAGCCCAGGGCATGACGCCGGCCGGCTTCGAGGCCCGTCTGCGCCAGGATCTGACGCTGCAACAACTGGCGGGCGGCATCGGCCAGTCCGGCCTGATGGCGCGCACGGTCAGCGATCGTATCCTGGCCATGCAGACCGAAAAGCGCGACGTGCAGGAATATCGTATCGGCATCGAGTCCTTCCTCGACAAGGTCAAGCTGGATGACGGTGCAGCGAAGAAGTTCTATGACGAAAACAGCCGCCAGTTCGAGATTCCGGAACAGGCCAGGGTCGAGTTCGTCGTGCTGTCGATGGACACCATCGGCGCCCAGCTGACTGTTAGCGAAGCCGAAATCAAGGCCTGGTACGACGGCCACAAGGATCGCTTCCAGCAGCCGGAAGAACGCCGCGCCAGCCATATCCTGATCGGCTCGGAAAAGATCGGCAAGGACAAGGCGCGGGCCAGGGCCGAGGAGTTGTTGAAGGAAATCCAGAAGAACCCGGCGGCTTTCGCCGAGCTCGCGAAGAAGAATTCCGACGATCCCGGCTCCGCTGCCAAGGGCGGCGATCTCGGCTTCTTCGGACGCGGCATGATGGTCAAGCCGTTCGAGGACGCGACTTTCTCGCTCAAGGATGGCGAGATTTCCGGCATCGTCGAGTCGGATTTCGGTTTCCACATCATCAAGGTCACCGGCATCCATGCCGCCAAGGAAAAGCCGTTTGCCGACGTGCGCGGCGAAATCGAAGCCGAATTGAAGAAAGCCGGCGCCACGCGCAAGTTCGCTGAAGCGGCCGAAGCGTTCAGCAACATGGTCTATGAGCAGTCCGACAGCCTGAAGCCGACGGCCGATAAGTTCGGTCTGGCGATCAAGCAGTCCGACTGGCTGGGTCGTCAGGCCAATCCGGCGAGCGGCCCGCTCGGTAACGAGAAGGTGCTGGCGGCCCTGTTCTCCGAGGATTCGATCAAGAACCGACGCAATACCGAAGCTGTCGAAATCGCGCCGAACACCCTGGTTGCGGCGCGTATCGTCGACTACAAGGCGGCTTCCCTGCAGCCTTTCGAGGGCGTCAAGAGCACCATCGAAACGATGCTCAAGCGCAAGGAAGCGCAGGTGCTGGCGCGGAAGGACGGCGAAGCGCGGCTGGAAGCCTTGAAGAAGGGCGAAGACAAGCTGGCCTGGGGGCCGGTCAAGCGCGTTTCGCGCATCGATCATGCCACACTGCCGCCGGTCGCCGCGCCCGCCGTTTTTCGCATGGATAGCAGTAAGTTGCCGGCGTTCACCGGAGTCGAACTGCCGGGCAACGGCTACGCGCTGTTCCGCCTGAACAAGGTCGAGGCCGGCCAGGCGCTCGACGATGCGCGCAAGCAGGCCATGCTTGGCCAATTGGGGTCACTGGGCGCGCAGGAGGAAGTGCAGGCTTACCTTGCCGCTTTGCGCAGTCGCTACAAGGTGGAAATCAACAAGGCGGCGCTGGAAGCCAAGGACAAGTAAGCGGCAGGCAGGCCGGCAACGGCTTGCAGCATGCCAGGCAAAACAAAACGCCGACCGGAGATTCCGGTCGGCGTTTTTCATTTTCGTGCCTTTTTGCGGGTTGACCGCAACAGGCCGCTCCGGCGGTTACGCCGGCAACGGGTCGGCGTTGCCCAGCGCCGTGGTGTTCATGCCGCCATCGACGTACATGATTTCGCCGGTGATACCGCTCGCCAGGTCGGAGAGCATGAAGGCAGCGGCGTTGCCGACTTCGTCGATGGTCACGTTGCGGCGTAGCGGGGCGTGGTGCGCGTTGTAGGACAGCAGCTTGCCGAAGTTGCCGATGCCGGAGGCAGCCAGCGTCTTGATCGGGCCGGCCGAGATGGCGTTGGCGCGGATGCCCTCGGGGCCGAGCGAAAAGGCCAGGTAGCGGGTAGCCGCTTCGAGGCTGGCTTTGGCCAGGCCCATGGTGTTGTAGTTGGGCATGGTGCGCTCGGCGCCCAGGTAGGAGAGGGCGAGCAGCGAAGCCTTGCGGCCCTGCATCATCGGGCGCGCGCCCTTGGCCAGTGCGGCATAGCTGTACGACGAGATGTCGTGCGCGATGCGGAAGGCTTCGCGCGAAATGCCGTTCAGGAAATCGCCCTCGATGGCTTCGGTCGGTGCGTAGGCAATCGAGTGAACCAGGCCGTCGAGGCCGTCCCAGCGCTTGGCGAGTTCGACGAACAGGGCGTCGATCTGCTCGTCGCTGCTGACGTCGAGCGGGATGGTGATGTCGCTGCCGAATTCGGCAGCGAATTTCTTGATCCGGTCTTCAAAGCGCTCGGACTGGTAGGTGAAGGCGAGTTGCGCGCCTTCACGGTGGCAGGCCTTGGCGATGCCGTAGGCGATGGAGTGCTTGGAGAGCAGCCCGGTGATCAGAATTTTCTTGTCGGCGAGAAAGCCCATTTGATGTTCTCCCTAAGGGGTTTAGCCGCAAGATTATAAATCATCACATGTTCGGATAGGTTGGACCTTCGCCGCCCTGTGGTGTCACCCAGTTGATATTTTGCGTCGGATCCTTGATGTCGCAGGTCTTGCAATGCACGCAGTTCTGCGCGTTGATCTGCAGGCGCGGGTTGTTGCCCTGTTCGTCGCGCAGGATTTCATAGACGCCGGCCGGGCAGAAGCGCTGTTCCGGTGCGTCGTATTGCGCCAGATTGATGCTGATTGGCACCGAGGCATCCTTGAGTTGCAGGTGACAAGGCTGGTCTTCCTCGTGGTTGGTGCTCGACAGGAAGACCGAGGACAGGCGGTCGAAGGTGATCACCCCATCCGGCTTGGGATAGGCGATCTTCGGGCACTCGGCAGCGGATTTCAGCTTGGCGTGATCGGGTTTGGTGTTGTGCAGCGTCCACGGCGCCTTGCCGCGCAGCAGGGTCTGGTCGATGCCGAACAGCAGCGAGCCAAGTTTCAGGCCCTTGTTCATCAGGGGCTTGAAATTGCGCGTCCGGTGCAGTTCCTCATGCAGCCAGCTATTTCTGAAGGCTTCCGGGTAGTCCGTCAGTTCGTCGTGCTGGCGTTCGGCCGATAACGCGGCGAAACAGGCCTCGGCGGCCAGGCTGCCCGATTTGATCGCGCAGTGCGAGCCCTTGATACGGGCCGCGTTGAGGAAGCCGGCATCGTCGCCGACCAGCACGCCGCCGGGAAAAGTCAGCTTGGGCAACGATTGCAGGCCGCCGGCGCTGAGCGCCCGGGCGCCATAGGCGATGCGTTTGCCGCCTTCGAGGAACTTGCGGATTTCCGGATGCGTCTTGAAACGCTGGAATTCTTCATAGGGCGAGAGGTGCGGATTGCTGTAGCCGAGACCGACGACGAAGCCGATGGCGATCTGGTTGTTTTCCAGGTGGTAGAGAAAACCGCCGCCATAGGTGTCGGGTTCCATCGGCCATCCGCCGGTGTGGATGACGAGGCCGAGCTGGTGCATTTCCGGGGTGATTTCCCACAGTTCCTTGAGGCCGATGCCATAGGTTTGCGGGTCGACGCCATCGCGCAGGCTGAATTGCGATTCGAGCTGCTTGCCGAGGTGACCGCGACAGCCTTCGGCAAAAAAGGTGTATTTGCCAAGCAGTTCCATGCCAACCTGGAAATTCGGGCCTTCGCTGCCATCGTGCAGGCGCCCCATGTCGCCGGTCGCAACACCCTTGACCGCGCCATTTTCGTCGAACAGCACTTCGGCACCGGCAAAGCCGGGGTAGATCTCGACGCCCAGCGCCTCGGCCTGTTCGCCCAGCCAGCGGCAGACATTGCCGAGCGAAACGACGTAGTTGCCTTCGTTATGGAAACAGTCGGGCAACAGACTGTTCGGCACCTTGGTGCCACCGCCAGCGGACAGGATGAAGAAGCGGTCTTCGGAGACCGGCGCGTTGAGCGGTGCGCCATCCTCTTTCCAGTTGGGCATCAGTTCGTTCAGGGCGCGCGGGTCCATGACAGCACCGGACAGGATGTGGGCGCCGATTTCGGCGCCTTTCTCGATCAGGCAGACTGAGATTTCGGTGTTCTTTTCCGCTGCCAGCTGTTTCAGGCGAATTGCCGAAGCGAGTCCGGCCGGGCCGCCGCCGACGATGACGACGTCGAATTCCATTGCTTCGCGTTGCATGGTGTCTCCTCTTTATGAATTATTGTGACGCTTATAACAATACGGTACAGTATGGAAACACTTAGATCAACCCCCTCAGGACATAAGAATATGGAACAGCGCAGAAAACTCATTCATGTTACGACAATGCCGATTCGCTGGGGCGACATGGATGCCTATGGTCATGTAAACAATACGGTTTATTTCCGCTTCATGGAGCAGGCGCGCGTCGAATGGATCGAGGCCATGCAGGTGCCGGTGCGCCCTGGCGGCGCCGGGCCGGTGATCGTCAACGCCAGTTGCACTTTCCTGATTCCGATGAACTATCCCGGTACGGTCGAGGTGCGCACCTATGTCGGCCATCCGGGGCGCTCCAGCGTGCAGACCCATGTCGAAATGCGTATCGTCGGCGACGACCGCATTCATGCCGAAGGTGCGGCCAAGGTGGTGTGGATGGATACGCAGACCGGGAAATCGGTGCCTTTACCAGACCATGTGCGGGCATTGATCGAAGCGGAGTAAACTCGCAGCCCATCACGTCGCCAAAGCGCAATCACATGGGCCAACGAAAAATCTGGGAAAAACTGCTGTCTGCCGACCGGCCGGGTGCCGGCAAGGCGCCGGGCAACCCCGAACGCACGGCATTCCAGCAGGATTACGACCGCATCGTCTTCACCTCTGCCTTCCGGCGCATGAAGGACAAGACGCAGGTCTTCCCGCTCTCCAAGAGCGACTACGTCCGCACGCGCCTGACGCACAGCCTGGAGGCCAGTTGCGTTGGCCGCTCGCTGGGCGCCGTCGTCGGTCGCGAGATCATCGCCCGTCATGGCCTGCGTGATGTCGAGTCGGGCGATTTCGGCGCCATCGTCGCGGCGGCCTGCCTGGCGCACGACATTGGCAACCCGCCCTTCGGCCATGCTGGCGAGGATGCCATTCGCGAGTGGTTCCGCAATTCCGGCCTGCTCGAACGCCATCCCTTCACGCTGGCCCAGCGTGCCGACTTCGAGCGTTACGAAGGCAACGCGCAGGGCTTCCGAATTCTTACCAGGCTACAGAATCCGGCCAACCCCGGGCTGCAACTGACCAGCGCGGTGCTGGCGACGTTCACCAAATACCCGCGCCCCTCGCAGCTTGCGGCCGAACTCGACGGCAAGAGCGGCAAGAAATTCGGTTTTTTCCAGCAGGATGCCGAGGCGTTTGGGCATGTGGCGCGGTCGACCGGCCTCGTCGAGCGAATTCCGGGGCAGGCCTGGCGCCGTCATCCGCTGGCTTTTCTCGTCGAGGTGGCCGACGACACCTGCTACCTGATCGTCGATCTGGAAGATGCCGCCCGCCTGGGCTTCGTGCCCTACAAGGATGCCGAGTGCCTGCTGGGCGAGCTTGCCGGCAACGCTATCAGCGGCCGCCGCCTCGAGCGTCTGCATGATCCCAAGGAGCGCCTCGAATACCTGCGTGCCAAGGCCATCGGCCGCTTGCTCGAAAGCGCGGCGGCGGTTTTTCTGGAAAATGAGGATGCGATTCTCAAGGGCGAATTCGACGACGAACTGCTCGACCAGTCGCCGGTCGCCATTCCCTTGCAGGCGATCCTCAAGCTGGCCAAGGAAACCATCTACAACGCCCGCCCGGCGCTGGAGATCGAAACCGCCGGTTTTGAGGTACTTGGCGGCCTGCTCGCGCTCTTCACCGATGCCGTCGAGGCCGGCGCCGGGCTGGCGCGCCTGACCACCCGCGACCGCATGCTGCTCAAACTGCTGCCGACGCAATTCCTCGGCCACGATGGACAGCCCGATCCCGACCCCTACGTGCGTCTGCTACAGGTTGCCGATTTCGTCGCCGGGATGACAGACTCCTACGCCGTCGACATGTATCGCAAGCTCAAGGGCATCGACATGCCGAGGTGAGATTCTGCTGGCGGCGGCTGCGGTTGCTTAGCCGAACAGCGTCGCCATCAGCGCCGGGTCGAGAATACCGATCCGGCGCGTCGCGAGATCGAATTCGCAAAGGCTGGTCAGCGGCCCGCCGATGTTCGCGGCTTCGTAGGCCATCAGGGTCAGCCGGTCGATCTGCAGACGCGCGGGTAGCCCGCTGTCGCAGGCTGTCATGTGCTGGATCAGCATCGGCAGGGAAAATTCGCCCCGATACAGCCCGCAGGTGACGTGCGGCGTGTAGGGAAAGGTCGCGTCGGGATGCGGGCCTCCGGCCAATGCGCGACGGGTAGCCAGAATGCCGCGCGCGCAGTCGTCGACCGAAAAATAGGCGGCCGAGCTGAAGCTGTCCGGGCTGCCGATTTCCAGTACGAACGGGGGCGGTGCGTTGGCTTGCAGGGCAGCGATCTGGTCTTGCAGCATGGCGGTCGGGAAGTCGTCGTCCAGGTTTGCAGTGGCTGCAGGAAAGCCGCAGAGATGCAGGGTGACGTGCGCCTGGCGCCGGTAGTCAGGCAGCAGGTAGTCGGCAAGGTGCGCGCGCATTGCCGCAATCGCAGACCGCAGTGCCGGCGTATCAATGTCGATCGCCCACACGGCGTAATGGCTGCGCCCCTTGCGCCATTCGACGAAGTCGCGTTGCACGCTGGCGAGCGTCATTTCTTGGGTGGCGGGGAGGACTGTCGGCATGGTTCGAGCGGTGGAGAAGGGCGCCAATTGTAATGCGCTGCCGCCTGCCAAAAATGCCGGAAATTTCCCTGGGGCTTGCATTGGATCAATTAACTGTATATAAATACAGTCATCGATCCAGCCGGAGAAAGTCATGTTCAAGCTCACGCCGCGTCAGCAGGAAATCCTCGATTTCATCAAGAGCACGCTCGAAGTGTTCGGTGCGCCGCCAACGCGGGCGGAGATCTCGCAGGCCTTCGGTTTTGCCTCGCCGAATGCCGCCGAGGATCACCTCAAGGCACTCGCCAAGAAAGGCGCTATCGTGCTCGAGCCCGGTTCGGCGCGCGGCATCCGGCTGGTCGAGCAGCTTGGGCTGCCGCTGATCGGCAGCGTCGCCGCCGGTTCGCCGCTGCTCGCCGTCGAGAACGTGCAGGGCCGCTACGCGCTGGATGCCCAGCTGTTCAGCCCGCGCGCCGATTACCTTCTAAAAGTACGCGGTCTGTCGATGATCGATGCCGGCATTCTGGATGGCGATCTGCTGGCTGTGCACAAGACCAATCAGGCGCGCGACGGCCAGATCGTCGTTGCCCGGCTCGATGAGGAAGTGACCGTCAAGCGCCTGCAACATCGCGGCGGCTTTATTGAGCTGATTGCCGAAAACCCGGATTTCGAGCCGATCATCGTCAATCCGGGCGAAGTCGAATTCGCCATCGAAGGCATCGCCGTCGGCCTGATTCGCGGGGCGATCAGCCGTCTGTCATGAGTGCCATGCCAGCGCCCGTCGATCTGGCGGCGGTGCTGGCCCGTGGCGACATCTGGCGTGGCGATGCGCTGGCCAGCCTGCCGGAAGCCAGCATTCCGAGCGGCCATGCCGTGCTTGACGCCGAATTGCCGGGTGGCGGCTGGCCGCGCGGTAGCCTGACCGAAATTCTGGTCGACCGCAGCGGCCTTGGCGAAATGGCCTTGTTGCTGCCGGCCTTGGCGCAGTTGTCGGCGTGCGGTGGCTGGCTGGCGCTGGTGGCGCCGCCCTGGCTACCGCACGCGCCGGCCTGGGCAGCGGCAGGCGTGGCGCTGGAGCGGCTGGTGATTGTGCGTGCCGGGCGGCAGGTCGCCTGGTCGGTCGAGCAGTTGCTGGTCAGCGGTGGATTTGCCGGAGTTCTGGCCTGGCCGGAGGCGGGGATCGATGCGCGGGCCTTGCGCCGGCTGCAGGTTGCTGCCGAGGGGCGTTCGGTTTTTGCCTGTTTATGGCGGTCGACCGCAACAGCCGGCATTCCTTCGGCGGCGCCGCTGCGGGTGCTGCTGAAGCCGGCATCGGCGGCCAATGCCTTGTCGGTACAAATTCTCAAGCGGCGCGGCCGGCCGGCGGCGCGGCCGCTGGTTCTGTCCATTCTTCGCCCCAGGAGAATTAGTCATGTTGTGGCTGGCGTTGCACTTTCGCCTGTTGCCGCTCGAAGCGCTGCCCTTGCGGCAGTCGCCTAGCGTCGTTGTCGTCCGGGGCAGGGTCGTCGCCTGCGATCAAGTGGCGGCACAGGCCGGGGTAGGGGTCGGGCAAAAGCTGTCGACGGCGCTCGGTTTGCAGCCCGGGCTGGCGGTGTTCGAGCGTGCGATGCCGCGCGAAACGCAGGCGCTGGAAAATCTCGCCTGCTGGGCCGGGCGTTTTACGCCGACGGTCAGTCTGGCATCGCCGGCCGGCTTGCTGCTCGAAATTGGCGGTTGTCTGCGCCTGTTTGGCGGGGCATCGGCGATTGTCGAGGCGGTTCTGGCCGGCTGCGCGGCGCAGGATTATTCCGTTGCCTGGGCAGCGGCGCCGACGCCGCTTGGGGCGCGCTGGCTGGCACAGGCCGGTGGTGGCGAGATCCATGAATCGGCCGCCGCCATGCAGGCGGCGCTGGCCGATTTGCCCTGTAGCGTTCCCGGCTGGCCGGCCGAGATGCAGGACAGGTTGGGGTCGTTCGGACTCAAACGGCTGGGCGAACTGCGGGCGCTGCCGGCCGCCGGTCTGCGACGGCGCATCGGTAACGCGCCGCTGGACGACATGCTGCGCGCCTGGGGTGACATCCACGATCCGCAAAAGTCGTTCATTTTTCCGGAAACCTTCGCGCAGAACATCGAACTGCCGGCCCGCGTCGAACATGCCGAGGCGCTGGCTTTCGCCTGTCAGCGGCTGTTCGCGGCGCTGGCCGGCTGGCTGCACGGGCGGCAATTGCTGGCCCGTGTCTGTAGCTTGCAGCTTACGCACGACGACGGCTCGCGCAGCACGCTGACGCTGCGGCTGGCCGAACCGGCGGCCGACGAGGGGCGTTTTTTGCGCCTGTTGCGCGAGCATCTGGCGCGCCTGAAGCTGGCGGCGCCGGTCGAAGCCTTGTGTTTGCGGGCCGACGAGGTGATCGCCAGGCCCGGCGCCAGCGCCCACCTGTTCCAGCAGGCCGTGGCCGGGGAGGGCGCGCTGGCCTGTCTTGAGCGCCTGCGCGCCCGGCTGGGCGAGGGCGCGGTGTGCTCGCTCGCCCAACGTGCCGATTACCGGCCGGAACAGGCGACGCTGGCGCGCGAGGTGGGCGCAACTTCGAGCATGCAGGTGAATTCGGATTTACCCCCTTTTTCGGGGTCGACCGCAACAGGCAGCGCAACGCGCCCGTTGTGGCTCTTGCCCGAGCCGCAAGCCCTGGCCGAGCGCGCCGACGGGCCGCATTGGCACGGCCCGCTGGTCTTGCTGACGCGCGCCGAACGGCTGGAGAGCGGCTGGTGGGATGCCGGCGAGGCAGGCGCGGCGGGCGACTTGCGGCGTGATTATTTCGTCGCCCGCAACCCGCAGGGGCAATGGGCCTGGATCTTCCGCGACGCACAGGGGTGGTTTTTGCATGGCCTCTTTGCCTGACTACGCCGAGCTGCACTGCCTGTCGAATTTCAGCTTCCTGCGCGGCGCCTCGCATCCGGAAGAACTGGTCGCGCAAGCGGTGAAGCAGGGCTATACGGCGCTGGCGCTGACCGACGAATGTTCGCTGGCCGGCGTCGTGCGCGCCCATCTGGCGGCGCAGCAGACCGGGCTGAAATTGATTGTCGGCAGCGAAATGACCACGGTCGACGGCCTGAAACTGGTGTTTTTGGCGAAGAACCGCGAGGGCTACGGCAACCTGTCGGCGCTCATCACGCTGGCCCGACGGCGTGCGGCGAAGGGTAGTTACACCTTGCAACGCCACGACCTGAACGTCGTCTCGCCGAACGGCGCCTTGCCCGATTGCCTAGTGCTGTGGGTGCCGGGCGAAATGCCGGTGGCCGATGACGGGCACTGGCTGGCCGGGAATTTTCCCGGTCGCGCGTGGATTGCCGTCGAACTGCACGCCGGGCCGGACGATGCCGCCCGCCTGGAGCAACTTCAGGCACTGGGCGAAGTCTGTGGCCTGCCGCTGGTAGCTGCCGGCGACGTGCATTTGCACGTCAAGGCGCGACGCCCGGTGCAGGACGTGCTGACCGCGCTGCGCCTCAAGACCACAGTGTTCGACGCCGGCTACGCGCTGTTTCCCAATGGCGAGCGGCATTTACGCACGCGCTTGCGCCTGTCGCGCCTCTACCCGCCAGCGTTGCTCGAAGCGACCTTGCAGATTGCCGCGCAATGCCAATTTTCGTTGAGCGAACTGCGCTACGAATACCCGGAGGAAATCGTCCCGGCCGATGAAACGCCCACTTCCTGGCTGCGCAAGGAGACCGAGCGCGGCTTGTGCCGACGTTACCCGGACGGTGCGCCGGCCAAGGTGCGCGGGCGCATCGAGCACGAGCTGGTCTTGATCGCCGAGATGGCTTACGAGGCCTATTTCCTGACCGTCTACGACATCGTCTGTTTCGCGCGCAGCCGCAGGATTCTCTGCCAGGGGCGCGGCTCGGCGGCCAATTCGGCGGTCTGCTACGCGCTGGGCATTACCGAGGTCGATCCGGCGCGTGCCGAAATGCTGTTCGAGCGATTCGTCTCGAAGGAGCGCGGCGAGCCGCCGGACATCGACGTCGATTTCGAGCACGAGCGGCGCCCCGAGGTCATCGCCTATATCTACGAAAAATACGGGCGCGAGCGGGCGGCGCTGGCGGCGGCGCTGATTACCTACCGCACCAAGGGCGCGCTGCGCGATGCCGGGCGGGCGCTCGGTTTCGGCATCGCCCAGATCGACGCGCTGACGGCGTCGCTGGCCTGGTGGGACAAACGCGAGCAGTTGCCGGAACGCTTCGCCGAACTGGGCCTCGACCCGCAAGCGCCGCGTGTCGAAAAATGGCTGTGGATCGCCGAGCAGTTGCGTGGCTTTCCGCGCCATCTGACGCAGCACGTCGGCGGCTTCGTGATTTCGCGCGGGCCGTTGGCGCGGTTGGTGCCGGTCGAAAACACGGCGATGGCCGAGCGCACGGTGATCCAGTGGGACAAGGACGACATCGATGCGCTGGGGCTGATGAAGGTCGACATCCTTGCCCTCGGCATGCTGTCGGCGATTCGGCGCATGCTGGCAATCGTCGGCGAGCGGCGCGGTCGACCGCTGGAAATGCACGAAATTCCGCCTGAAGACGGCGCAACCTACGAGATGCTTTGCCACGCCGACAGCATCGGCGTTTTCCAGGTCGAGTCGCGTGCCCAGATGGCCATGCTGCCGCGCCTGCAGCCGCGCCGCTATTACGATCTTGTCGTTGAAGTGGCGCTGGTGCGGCCGGGGCCGATTCAGGGCGACATGGTGCATCCGTATCTGCGCAACCGGAAAAACCCGCGCCTGATCGAGAAAATCTCCCCGGCGGTCGATGCCGTGCTCGACCGCACCTGTGGCGTGCCGATCTTTCAGGAGCAGGTCATGCAACTGGCGGTTGTCGCCGCCGACTTCACGCCCGGCGAGGCCGACCAGTTGCGCCGCTCGATGGCCGCCTGGAAGCGCAAGGGCGGGCTGGCGCATTTCGAGCAGAAACTGCTGGCTGGCATTGCCAATAACGGCCTGCCGGAAAGCTTCGCCCGGCGCATCATCGCGCAGATTCAGGGCTTCGGCGAATACGGCTTTCCCGAATCGCACGCCGCCAGCTTCGCGCTGCTCGTCTATGCCTCAGCCTGGCTCAAACGCCACCATCCCGCCGCTTTCCTGTGCGGCCTGCTCAACAGCCAGCCGATGGGTTTCTACTCGCCGTCGATTCTGGTGCAGGATGCACGGCGGCATGGCGTCGTCGTGCTGCCGCCGGATGTCACCGCCAGCGACTGGGATAGCCGCCTCGACGATGCCGGCGCCGTGCGCCTTGGTCTGCGCGAAATCAGCGGGCTTTCAAGGGCAGTTGGCGAGGCTGTTGCGGTCGACCGCCAAAAAAGGCCATTTTTCAATGTGGCCGATCTTGCCGCACGGGCCGGCCTGACGCGCCGCGATCTCGATTTGCTGGCCGCTGCCGATGCGCTGCAAAGCCTGGCCGGCCATCGCCGGCAAGCCGCGTGGTCGGCGAGCGCCGACAATGTGGCGGTGCAGGGCGATCTTTTCGCCGGTCAATCGATTCAGGAAACGGCGGTGGCGCTGCCAGTGCCGGGCGCCGGGGAAAATCTCATCGCCGATTACAAAAGCCTCGGCCTGACCCTGCGCCAGCACCCGTTGACCCTGCTGCGCCAGCAGTTGGCCGAACGCCGTTTCGTGCCTGCCGCCGCCCTGCGCGCCAGCGGCAACCATGCCCTGATCCGCGCCGCCGGCATCGTCGTCGGCCGCCAGCGACCGGGCACCGCCACCGGCATTGTCTTCGTCACGCTGGAAGATGAAAGCGGCCTGACCAACGTCGTCGTCCAGCCCTGGCTGGTCGAAAAACAACGCCGCGAACTGCTCGGCGCCACCCTGCTTGGTGTCTTCGGGCAACTCCAGGTAGAAGGCGAAGTCGTCCATCTGGTCGCCAAGCGGTTGGTCGATCTTTCTGCCTGGCTCGGACGGCTGGAAACGGCTAGCCGGGATTTTCACTGAGGGGCAGCTATGTACCCAAAGCTGTCCGTCAAGGTATGGAGAAGCGGACGTTCAACGCTGAAGATGAGTTGCGGACTTCAGCTTGCCTAGCGACATCGACTCGAGCGAAGAATTAGGAATCATTCTGAGCGTATCAAGAGATACCCTTGATAGACCTCTTCTGGACCGCCGAGCAGCGTCTTGTCAGATTGCTTTTCGGACTCCGCTAACACTTCGTAAAACGACTCTGCGGGATTGAACCCTCCGACGATTCGGCGAATCGAGTATGTGAAGCTCTCCTGAATGGTGTGGACGGTAGGTGAATCAGTAGTTGGACGCTCATGCAGCGTATGACCTACATAAATTGGTGGGGGGTCAAAGGGAACGTCCTTTGCAGGCTCGCGGCGAGCTTGAGCATGCTGCTGCTTCTTCAAGATGATCGAAACAGCACGATCAAGGCAGTAGCGAGCGTTTGACTCTGTTGCATTGCTGGCACCGAAGGATGCGTCGTAGGTAATAGACCAGCCCGCCTTTCGAGTGGCTCGAAATACATCTGGTGTGAGACGCTGAAGATTTTGAAGCTCAATAGTGTGAATTCCAAGCTCCATCGCTTGCAACCGCCAGTTCTGATAATCGATCTGAACGTAGTCAGTTGGCACCTTGACGTGCTTCTCAATCCATTCCTTATTTTTCGTCCAACTTGGGGCGTGCCAGCCACCTCGCCCAGCTAAGGCAAGCAAACCCACTTGCTTCTTACCATCGAAGTCTCGCCAGCCATAAATGTTGTAGTCCTCTTCGAATTCAACAAAGAGAGCTTTTCTGGTTTCGATGAGAGCATCAAGGTAACGTTTGTCCTTGATAGCTTGTTCAGCCAACTTGAGCAGATGCTTCGACTCACTTTCAGAGAGTAGGTCAGCCACAAATAGATCTCGCAGAGACTGTCCAAGTACCGCTGTCGTCATGGAGATAATTGCCTCCAGTGCGGCCTCATAGTAGGAGCGTACCATCGCCGGCTCTGCTAGCTGTGCGTAGTGTTTAACCAAGACTCTCTGTTTGTTCAGGGCCTTCAAGCTACCGGATCGTGGCACTAAAACACCTGTCACCTTCAATTCACCAATCAGTTCATCGAAGCTCTTGCGCTCGAGATTCTTTTCATTATCAACACCACGCTCGAGAAGAAGTGCATAGAGCACTGCCTCAAGGGCGTCTTGGAGCACAACGAGCCCGGTAGACGCAATGTAGCGATCCTCAGAAGAACAAAGAGGATCAGCCTGTTCGAGCAGTGTTCTGGCAACGACTAGAGCATGGACGGTCGATTCGAGCATATGGGCTGAGCGTAAGCATTAAAGGGCAAGGTTCGCATTTGTACCGGTGCCCAAGCAGGGAAACGCCAACAGCATACTCTTGGCGCAGCCGATTGTCCGCTTCGGGCTGAAGTTATCAATAGCCGCTTCTGGCCGAATAAAGATGTTTTTATTTCTCGCAAGCGAAAAACACGAAGGCAACAAAAAAGCCGGCTCGCAGGCCGGCTTCCTGAATTTCGACGACGCTTGTATCAGCCCGTCAGCGGCTTGACGACGCGCTTGACGGCGGTGTCGTCCGGGTGCGGGTGGATGCTGAAGCCGAGGCTGGTCATCAGGCGGAACATCTTGGCGTTGGTCGACAGGACGTCGCCAACCACGGCACGGTAGCCCTTCTGGCGGGCGCAGTCGATCAGCGCGGTCATCAGCTTGCGGCCGACGCCGCACTTTTGCCAGTCGTCGCCGACGGCAAGTGCGAATTCGACCGATTCGCCGTCCGGGTTGCCGACGTAGCGGGCGACGCCGATCTGCGATTCCTTGCCTTCTTCGTCGGCCAGCGTGGCGACCAGCGCCATTTCGCGGTCGTAGTCGATCTGCGTGAAGCGCACCAGCATGGTTTGCGTCAGTTCGCGCAGGGTGTCCATGAAGCGGTAGTAACGCGATTCGTCGGACATGGCCTTGACGAATTCCTGTTCCATTTCGGCGTCTTCCGGGCGGATCGGCCGGATGGTGACGACCTTGCCGTCGTTCATCTGCCACTCCTGGATCAGATGCACCGGGTAGGGGTAGATCGACATGTGGGCGTAGCGGTCGCCGCTGGCACCACCAGCATGGTCGATGACGATGCGGGCATCGGCGGCGATGGCGCCGTTTTCATCGACGATCAGCGGGTTGAGATCCATTTCCATGATCCACGGCAGTTCGCAGACCATTTCGGAGATGCAGAGCAGCACTTCCTTGAGGGCACCACGGTCGACCGGCGGCATGTTGTGGAACTGGTCGAGGATGACCGAGGCGCGGGTCGAGTCGATCAGATCCTTGGCCAGGAATTCGTTGAGCGGCGGCAGGGCGACCGAGCGGTCGCTAAAGACTTCGACATCGAAGCCGCCGGCACCGAAGGTGATGACCGGCCCGAAGATCGGGTCGCGGAAGACGCCGATCATCACTTCGCGGCCGTTCGGACGCGACAGGAAGGGCTCGATCGAGACACCGTTGATCTTGGCGTTCGGGTGGCGCTTCTGCACGGTGTCGATGATGTCGTGATAGGCGTTACGCACGGCCGGGGCGTTGGTGATGTTGAGGCGCACGCCACCGGCATCGGACTTGTGCGGCAGATCGGGCGAATCGACCTTCATGGCGATCGGGAAGCCGATCTGCTCGGCGAGCAGCAGCGCCTCGGTGGCGGTGCGGGCGACCATGGTTTGGGCGACCGGCACCTTGAAGGCGCGCAGGATGGCCTTCGATTCCATTTCGGAAAGCACCTTGCGGCGCTCGGCGAGCAGGGCCTCGATCAGCATCTTGGCGCCTTCGGCTTCCGGGCGGCCAAACTGGCGGGTCGGTTCCGGCGTTTGCAGCAGCAGCTTCTGGTTGCGGTAGTACTTCGAGATGTGGTGGAACAGCTCGATGGCCGTTTCCGGCATGCGGAAGGCCGGAATGCCGGAGTCTTCGAGGTGCTTGCGGCCTTCGCGCACTTGCTCTTCGCCCATCCAGCAGCAGATGATCGAGCGATTGGCCTTGTCGGCAATTTCGACGATGGCCTTGGCGACTTCCAGCGGATCGGTCATCGCCTGTGGCGAGAGCATGACCAGCGTGCTGTCGACACCTGGATCCTGGGTAACGGTCAGGATGGTGTCGCGGTAGCGCTCGGGGGTCGCATCGCCGGCGATGTCGATTGGGTTGCTGTGCGACCAGTTGGTCGGCAACACTTTGTTGAGTGCGGCCATCGTCTCTTGGGAGAGCTGGGCCAACGGAATGCCGAGGTCGCCGGCACGGTCGGCGGCCATCGCGCCCGGGCCGCCACCGTTGGTGATGATGGCGAGGCGATTGCCGAGCGGGCGGAACTTGGAGGCGAGCGCCTTGGCGGCGTAGAACAACTGACCGACGTTCTGCACGCGGACGACACCTGCGCGGCGTACAGCGGCATCGAAGACCGTGTCCGAGACGGCAGCCATCCCGGAGTGTGTGGAGGCGGCAGCGGAGCCGGCTTCATGGCGCCCGGCCTTGAGCAGGATGATTGGCTTGATGCGGGCGGCAGAGCGCAGCGCGCTCATGAAACGGCGGGCATTGCGGATGCCCTCGACGTACATCAGGATGTAGTGCGTCTTGTTGTCGTAGATCAGGTAATCGAGGATTTCACCGAAGTCGACGTCGGCGGTCATGCCCAGCGAAATGACCGACGAGAAGCCAACCTGGTTGCTCTTGGCCCAGTCGAGCACCGCCGAGCACATGGCGCCGGATTGCGAAACCAGCGCCAGGTTGCCGCTGTTGGCGGTCATGCGGGCAAAGGTGGCGTTCAGGCCGAGGTCGGGGCGAATGATGCCGAGGCAGTTGGGGCCGAGGATGCGGACGTTGTAGGAACGGGCGATCTCGAGCACCTTGCGCTCAAGCGCGGCGCCGATGTGGCCGGATTCCGAGAAGCCGGCGGCGATGATGATGACGTTGCGTACGCCACTGCGGCCGCATTGCTCGATGAGTTGCGGCACGGTTTGCGGGCGGGTGGCGATGACGGCCATCTCGACGCGAGCACCGATCTCTTCGATGGACTTGTAGGCCTGCTGGCCCTGCACGGTTTCGTGCTTGGGGTTGATGGCGTAGAGCCTGCCCTTGTAGCCCGAACCGAGAATGTTCTTGAAGATGACGTTGCCGACGGCATTTTCGCGGTCGGAAGCGCCGATGACGGCAACTGATTTTGGTTCGAAAAGCGTGGTTAGATAGTGCTGTTCCAACATGTTGAACCCCTGTTTAAGGCGTTATTGTGCAATGCACAATATTAGCATAAACAGGATTCGATTGCCATGCTCAGAGTAGGGGAAAGCACCTATTCAGCGAGTTGACAGTCGAGTAACAGCGGTTGCGACAGAACGCGTGCAGTCGGGCATCTACCGGCGATCTCCAGCATCCGGGCGCGCTGCTCCGGCGTCAGCTCGCCTTCCAGGGCGATGGTGCGCAGGATGCGGTCGCGGATGACCCCGTCAACCTCCATTTTCTGATGGGTCAGTTCGACAGTCACGCGCGTCAATGGCAGGGCTTTGCGCTCGGCGTACATGCGCAGCGTCATCGAGGTGCAGGCACCGAGTCCGGCCATCACGAATTCGATGGGTGCCGGGCCGGCGTCGGCGCCGCCGACACTGACTGGCTCATCGGCGATCAGGCGATGCTCGCCAGCGATCACCGTCTGCTGGTATCTTCCCTGACCATTTTCCTGAACGACGACGAGTGACATGAGCGGCTCCCTGCATGACCAAAAGGCAATGATACCGCCATCCCCTTGGGTGGAGCGCCACCTGGACAGCTTGCCGGCCGGCGGGCGGATTCTCGATCTGGCCTGCGGCAGCGGCCGTCATGCGCGCTTGCTGGCGGCGCGCGGTCATCCGGTGCTGGCGGTCGACCGCGACGCCGGCGCATTGGTTGCGCTGGCCGCTTGCCCGGGGGTGAATACGCGGGTGGCCGATCTCGAAGGCAGCGACTGGCCGCTGGCGGGCCAGCAGTTTGCCGGCGTCATCGTCACCAATTACCTGTGGCGGCCTCGTCTGCGGGATGTCTGTGCGCTGCTGGAGAGCGGCGGGGTGCTGATCTACGAGACCTTCATGGTGGGCAACGAGGCTTATGGCAAGCCTTCGAACCCCGACTTCCTGCTGCGTGCGCAGGAATTGCGAGCGGTGGCCGCCGCCGCCGGACTGCGGGAGATTGCATTCGAAGAGGGTTATGTAGCGACGCCGAAGCCCGCGCTGCGTCAGGCGATCTGCGCCGTGCGTGAGTGAACGATACGTTGGGCGAGATCGGCAATGCCGCGCGGCGACAGGTCGTCCGTGGCGAATGCAACGGGGTGCAGGCGGCCGAGAAAGTGGAGGCCTTGCGAGCGCCGGTAGAGTGCGTCGTAGTGTTGTTCCAGCAGCTCGTGAACAAGGCTTGTCCAGTCTGCTGAGCGGATCAATTCGTGCCAGCGGCTGAGTGTTTCGCGGCTGTGCAGGTTTTTGAGGCCGTCGAGGCGCTGGATTAGCAAGTCGGGCATTTGCAGGAAATAGTCGTAGTCGGTGAGCAGAAAATCGACGCGGGCGGCGAGCGAGGCTTCGACATCGAGGCGCTCGCCCTGGCGGATACGTTCTAGCAGCATTTCGGGAACGTGCAGGCGTCCAATTTTGCGGCTTTCGGCTTCGACGTAAATCGGGCGGGCCGGGTCGCAGGCCGAGATGGCTTGCAGGAGCAGGGTTTCAAACCATTTCTGGCTGGGCTGTGGCTGGCCTGGCAGCACACCAAGCACCGAACCTTTGTGGCTGGCCAGGGTTTCGAGGTCGAGCACTTGCTCGCCCAGCCCGGCGATGCCTTGCAGGATGCGCGTCTTGCCGCTGCCAGTGGCGCCGCAGATGACGCGAAACGACAGCTTGGGCGGCAGTTGTTCGAGCTGCGCGATGACGTGGCTGCGCCAGGTCTTGTAGCCGCCTTCAAGCTGGGTGGCTTTCCAGCCAATGGCGCGGAAGACGGTGGTCATCGCGCCGCTGCGATTGCCGCCACGCCAGCAATAGATCAGCGGTTTCCAGTCTTTTGGGCGGTCGAGAAAGTGTGTCCGCAGATGGCGGGCGATGTTTTCGGAAACCATTGCCGCGCCGACTTTGCGCGCCTCGAACGGCGATGCCTGTTTGTGCAGCGTGCCGACGACGATGCGCTGCTCGTTGTCGAGCACGGGGCAATTGATGGCGCCGGGGATATGGTCTTCGGCGAATTCGGCGGGCGAGCGAACGTCGATGATCTCGGAGAATTCGCCAAGATCGGGCAGGATGGGGCGGCCGGGCTGGCGGTCAGGCATCATTGCACTATTTTAGCAAGGGCTGCAGGTGGGGCCAGACGGCGTCGAGGAGCAGCGGTTGGGCTTCAGCGGTCGGGTGCAGGCCGTCGGACTGGAAATAGCGGCGGTCGAGAGCAATCGGCGCGAGCAGGAAATCGAAATAGGCAGTTTTCTTGAGTGCTGCCGTGTCGCGGAAGGCTGCATCGAATTCGCTGGCATAAGGCCCGTAGTTGGGCGGCAGGCGTACGCCGATCAGCAGCGTGCGGGCACCGATGGTGCGGGCGGCATCGAGCATCGCGGCGAGGTTGTCGCGCATTTGGGCGAGCGGCAGGCCGCGCAGGCCGTCGTTGCCGCCAAGCGCGATGACGACGACCGCTGGCTTGTATCGGCGCAACGCTTCGGCCAGCCGGGCACGGCCGCCAGCGGTGGTTTCGCCGGAGATCGAGAGATTGGCGACGTTATAATCGAGACGCTTTTCCTTCAGCCGCGTGGCGAGCAGCGAGGGCCAGGCCTGTTCGGGCCGGATGCCGTAGCCGGCAGAGAGCGAGTCGCCCATGACCAGAACGGTACGTGCGGCGAATGCCGGTGTGACGTTAAAGAGCAGGGCAAACAGGAGCAGGACGATCCGCATGATGGAAAAACCGGTAGTTGAAGTGGTGGCATTGGGCAAGACGGTCGACAACGGCGGCGAGCCGCTGACGATTTTGCAGGATATTTCCTTCACGGTCATGCCCGGCGAAACGGTGGCGATTGTAGGCGCTTCGGGCTCGGGAAAGTCGACGCTGCTCGGTTTGCTGGCCGGACTGGACGCGCCCACGGCGGGTGAGGTGCGCCTCGACGGGGTTTCGCTGACGGCGCTCGATGAAGACGCGCTGGCGCGCTTGCGCGGCAAGATGCTCGGTTTTGTGTTCCAGTCCTTCCAGTTGCTGGCTTCGCTGACGGCGTTGGAGAATGTGATGCTGCCTTTGGAATTGGCCGGTTTTTCGGGGTCGACCGCAACAGCCCGCGAATGGCTGGTGCGCGTGGGGCTGGATCACCGCCTGAAGCATTATCCCAAGCATCTTTCCGGTGGCGAGCAGCAGCGTGTGGCGCTGGCCCGCGCTTTCGCGCCCAATCCGCGCCTGGTGCTGGCCGACGAGCCAACCGGCAATCTCGATGCGGCAACCGGGCAGCAGATCATCGACATGATGTTCGAGCTCAACGCAAAACAGGGCACGACGCTGATTCTGGTGACCCACGACGAGGCGATTGCCGCGCGTTGCGGGCGGATCTTGCGGATTCAGTCCGGAAGGCTGGGCTGATCCGGTGGGGTCGTGCTGGCATCGGTGACGTTGCCATGATCGCCGTGGCGGACGTAAAGCACCTGCGCGGCCTGCCAGGCAAGCAGCTTTTCGGGTTCGAGTGCCATGCTGTGGGCCAGCCGCTCCAGCCCGACCGGGCGCCAGCGGCGGTCGGGAAAGCCGGCGTGCGATTTCATTTTGTCCCAGAGATAGCTCAGCAGCATCAGGATGATCGCGGCGCCGATGACGAAGGGTAAGGTTTCGGCCAGTGTCAGGAAAGAATGCAGGCTGATCTGGCTGGGAAAGGCGATTTCTGGCAGTTGATAGCCAAAGTAGCGGCCAAGCGCAGCCAGGAATGGCACCCACATCGCCAGCCAAATCATCCAGCCGCCTGCGGTGAGGAGGTAGGAAAAGGCCAGACGAAGCGGATGTGCCAGATCCGGCCGTTCGATAATCAGCGGGAGGGGGTGATGCCCCGGTCGGGACTGGTCCATCGTGCGCGCTTTTCAGAGTCTCGGAAAATGGTCTTCGGCAAGGCCGCGACCGCCGTGGCTGCGGTGAGCAGCCAATAAACAATCGGATACCAGATCATCCAGAAGTAATTTTTCAGCAGACCCCGGTCGTAGTGGCGGTCGAGCACCAGGCTGAGCATGATCTGCAGCAGGCAGGTGGTGCCGATCAACAGGCCGGCCCAGCCGAGCATCAGCATCGGCGAGCTTTGCAGGTCGATCTTGTAGAAAATCATGTCCGCAGCGCGGTAGAGCATCAGTAGCACGAACAGGCAGGCCCAGAGGATGCTGGCGGAGTATTCGATGAACAGCGGCCAGAGGCGCAGATTTTTCAGCGAAAAGATCTCGGGCAGATAGTCGGCCAGCACCTGGGTCCCGCCCATCGACCAGCGCAGGCGTTGCTTCCACAGGCCACGCAGGGTTTCCGGCATCAGTATCCAGCACAGGGCGCGTGGCTCGAAGCGAACCTCCCAGCCGGCCAGTTGCAGTTTCCACGAGATGTCGACGTCCTCTGTCAGCTTTTCCGGGCTCCAGTAGCCGACTTCATGCAGGGCACTGCGACGGAAGGCGGTAATGACGCCGGAGACGGTAAAGATCAGGCCGACCGAACGTTGGGCGCGCTTGATGAGGCCGACGATGGACGAAAATTCGCCGACCTGGATGCGGCCGAGCAGGGTCGAGCGATTGCGCACGCGCGGGTTGCCGGTGACGGCACCGACTTCGTGAACATCGAAGTGACGCACCAACCAGTGCAGCGAGTGCGGGTCGAGGCGGGCGTCGCCGTCGATGCCGACGAGGATTTCGGCGCGTGTCATCAACGCGGCAGTGTTGAGGCCAACCGCCTTGCCCTGATTTTCCAACTGGTGAACGACACGCAGTTTCGGGAAACGTACGGCCAGCGCGTTGAGAATTTCGCCGGTGCGATCCTTGCTGCCATCATTGATGGCGATCACCTCGAAATTCGGGTATTCGAGTTCCATCAGGGCTTCGATGGTTTCCTCGGCATGTGCTTCCTCGTTGAAGCAGGGTACGAGCACGGCAATCAGCGGGTAGTCGTCGCGCAATGGTGGCTGATCGACGATGCGGTGCGGCTTGCGCTCGAAACGCAGGTAAAACGTGATGCCGCCGATCATCCAGAGTACCGACATCAGCACCGGATAGAGGAAGACGTAGGCGAGGACGACGTCCCAGAAATCCCCCAGCAGGATGGGCAGCGGAGTCATCGCAGTTGTGGCTGCCAGCGCAGCGACAGCGAAGGGAAGAGGATGTCCATGGTGCTTTCCGGGAAGCCGGCGATGCCGAACTGGCGGAAGCCGGCAGCTTCGAGGCGGTTCATGCTGCGGGCGATGGTTCGGGGTGGCAGGCTCGGGTCGAATTCAAGCAGGACGCGGGTGGCGGCTTCTGCCGGCAGGGCGGAGACGATGTCGTCGGTGGCTGGCAGAACGATCAGGTCGCCTTTGGGCAGGGTAGCCCAGACAGTCGGTTCGGGCAATTTATCCAGTGCGTAGGCAATTTGCAACGGCCAGACCCAGCGCTCGGCGGCTTTGCGGACGCGCTCGGCAGCGGCGCTGCCTGGTGCGGCGGAAATGCGCAGGCCGGCGAAATTGACCTGACGGGCGAGGTCGGCGATCAGTTCCGGTTCGTTCAGCCAAGTGGCCGGCAGGTCGATGAAGACCGGAACGCCGGCCCGGCGCTCGGTTTGCCAGGCGATGTGGTTGAGCTTGTCGGCGGCGACCGGCCGCAGTCGGGTCGGGAACAGGGTCATCTCGCGCCCATCGCGTACGATGTCCGGCTTGATGAAGGCGATGTTCGGGCTGAGCGACAGCAGGCGTTCCAGAGTTGGCGACAACTCATCTTCGCCCGGCGGCCAGGTGCCGGGATCGACCTTGACGCTACGCCCCGGATTGGGCGCCCAGGTGACGCGCAGCATTTCGGCGAAGGCCTGGAGCGACGGGCTGTTTTCGATCAACTGGCGTTTCCACACGGCCGTCGGCGTGGTGGCTTCGTTGAAGCCGTCGACCAGCGTGAGGCCGATCGGCATACCGAGTTCGGCGGCGACTTGCTGGGCAGCCAGGTTGCTGCGGCCGTAGGGCCAGACGATGATGCGCGGTGCTTTCCCGGTGTGCCGGCTGAAACTGTCGCGGAGATCGTGACGCAGGCGGGCCAGGTAGGCGGCATCGTCTTCATAGCGGCCGTTGGCATAGAGTCGGGTGGTCGCCGCTGGCTGCGTGTTGCCTTGCGGATTGGCAAGAATGCCGTGGTGCAGGTCGTAGGAGTGCGAGGCCACCTCGACCAGCCCGGAATCCTGCATTTCCCGCACCTGTGTCCAGCTCAGGAACTCGTTGCGCGGTAAAGGAGCCCCATCGTAGTCGACCATCTGCCCGTAAGGGACCTCCATCCACTTGCCGACCAGGGCGATCACGGCGGGATAGTTGAAAAGCTTGAGTAGCGGAAAGACGTGGGTGTAGGTGTCTTTCTTGCCGTCATCAAAGGTAAGCAGGATGGCCCTTGGCGGCAACGGGGGGCCACCGGCGCGGGCGGCGAGAATCCGGTCGACGCTGACCGGGTGGTAGTCGTTGGCCTGAAGCCAGGCGAATTGCCGGGCGAGGTCGCTGGCACGCACGGCGGTCGGGGTCAGCGGTTCGTGGTCGGGGAGTACCTCGTGGTAGCTCAAGGCCATGAAACGCGCTTCGCCGGCGCTGGCCAGACACGCTGCGAGGACGAGAAGCGCGGAAAGCAGGCTGCGTATTAGAAGCGCCATAGCATTACCAGGTTGGCAAAGGTGCGTCCTTCGCGTTCGCCGTCGTAGGGCCGAAGCATGCGACCGATGCCGTAGCGTACCGAGAGGTCGCGGTCGAGCTCCCAGCGGTGGGTGTATTCGATGGCCTCAATGGCTCCGGTTCCGTAGAACTCCTGCCAGTAGCTGCCAGCAGTCAGTGCGAGACGCTGGCGGAAAGAATGGTCGTAGCTACGCCAGAGCAGATTTTCGACGGCTGCGGTCAACCACAGGGAACGGTCGCTTTTCGGGTTGAAGTAATTGACGCTGGTGTCGAGCGAATTGCGCGAGGCATCGGCGCCGAGCGTGGTTTCGAACATCCATTTGGGGCCGCTCGCCCAGCGCTCGAACCACGAGGCGTTGACGCCGCTGCGCAGGTTGCCGTCGGAAAAATCGCTGCCGGCGACGGCCAGGGCCAGTTTGCGCGATTCGTTCTGGCGCCAGTCGAAGCCGAGGCTGGCCCGGCTGGCATAGATACCATCGGCGACAGCCCGCAGGGGAATCTGGTTGGTGACGCTTTCGGCGCCAGCGTAAAAACTCCAGTTGTCGTCGGGTTTCCAGCGCATGGTACCGGTGGCGCCAGCCTTGACGCCGCTGCCACCATTGACTTCGCCGGTCAGTCGCCAATCGTTCTGGCGCCATTCGATGCCGGCGCCGCTGCGGATCCAGGTCTGGTTTTCGCCGTAGAAATCGGCGCTGGCCGAATAGTTGTGGGCAAAGATGCGCCAGATGTCGGCAATTGGACGGCTGTAAAGATAACTGTCGATTGACCAGTCGCGGCTGCCGAAATAATTGACGTCGTCCTCTTCGCCATATCCAGCCTCGACATAGAGTTCGTAGCTGTCGTAGAGCTGGTAGCTGCGTTGGGCGCGGCGAACGGCGCCGTTGTCCGGATCGAGGTCGCTGGCATAGTCGAGCGAAGCACGGGCGGCCGGCCAGTCCTGCAGGGTCAGCAGATTCTCGGAAAGGTCGGCGTGCAGCGCGGGGTTGATCGGGTCGGAGCCGATGGTTCGGCGCAGCATCTCGTCGCCCTGTTTCGGCCAGCCCCGGGCCAGCGCCAGGCTGGCAGAGGACTGGCGGGCTTCGCTGTTGTAGGGAATGGTGGCATGACGGGCGTCGATGCGGGTTTGCGCTTCGGCGAGCCGGTCGGCGAAGAGGCGCACGCGGTCGGCGGTGATGTCGGCGCTCAGGCGCTCGCCGTTGTAGCGGCCATCGAGGTGGCGGCGTTCCGGCAGGCGGGCGGCATAGCTGTCGATGTGCTCGGTGGCGGCGTCGAGTTGTTCGGTTTCGACCAGTGCATAGAAGAACCCGAGATTGCCATCGAAATCGTCCGGATTGTCGGCGATGACGCGACGGTAGATTTCCAGCGCGGCCTGCGGGCGACGTATTTCGAGGTAGCTGCCGGCGACATCGCGTTCGGCCCACAGGGGAACGGAGATGTCGCGGGCAAGCAGTGCTTCGTAGAGCGCAATAGCATCGGCAGCACGGCGACGGGCGGCCAGGGCGCTGATGCGGTCGGTCAGGCGACGTTTGTCTTCGGCATCCGGTGCCTTGCCAGCGAAGAATTCGGCGGCCAGCGGGTCGGTTGCGGTCAACGCCTTGTCGAGACGCAAAAAGCTTTCCGGCCCGCGCAGGGTGTTGCGGTCGACGATGCCGTAGCGGATGTCAAGGGCGATGATGTCGCCTTCCATGCTGCGCTGGTCGGCGGTGGAAAGCGGTGCGGCAAGCGTCGCGGCCTGCTCGAAGAGGCCGAGGCGCATGGCGGCGACCCAGGCGGCCTTGCGCACTTCGGTGTTCGCTGGCTGGCGCTTGAGAATGGACAGTTGACGGCCCAGTTCCACCGTCCAGTCTTCGCCGCCGACCGCCTGGGTCGGGCCCGGGGTGGGGTAGAAAGCTTTGGGCGGCATTACCCAATCCTCACCGGCGATGGCAGTCGCTGCAGCAAGGGTGATGGAAAGCAGCAAGGCGAGGTGCGGACGATTCATGGCGCTGGATTGTAGCTTTTTCCCAGCAAGGCGTGGGCGGCGCGTCGGCCGCTGCGCACGGCGCCTTCGAGGGTGGCCGGGTAGTCTGCCCAGGTGTAGTCGCCGGCGAGGATGATGCGCGGGTCGGCGGTCTTGAAATCCGGGCGGGCGAGCTTGGGGCGACAGGCGAAGGTAGCGCGTTTCTCGCGGATGACCTTATGCCAGGTGGCGGGGCCGGGCAGGGCGAGTTCCGCAGTCAGCGCGGTTGCGAGTTCGCTGTCGTTCAGCGCTTCCCAGTCGCCGTGGCCGCTGAGTACGCAGGCAAGCAGGCCATTGCCACGGTCGACGACCCACTGGCCGTATTTTCCCGACTGTTTTTGCAGCGGGAAGGTAAGTTTGGTTTTGGCATCGAATTGGAGGTAGACCGTGGCAATCGGCTCGTAGTCGAAGTTGCAGTTCAGTGCCGGCCAAAGTTTTTCGGCATGCTGGGGCGCGGTGGCGACGATGGCTGCGTCGTATTCGTGACCGGCAATCGCGATGCCATTCGGCGTTGGCACGATGCCGGCGACGCGCGTGCCGAGGCGCAGCGTGGCGCCATTGGCTGCCAGCCAGCGGGTGGCCGGTTCGGGCAGCAGGGTGCCAAGGTCGGCGCGCGGCAGCAGCAGGTCGGTGTCTGCGCGGTGCGCGCTGCCGAGGCTGTCGCGCAGTACGTTGGCGAAAATCTGCGCGGAGGCGCGTTCGGCCGGAATGTTGAGGGCGGCGAGACAGAGCGGCTCCCACAGGTGGCGGCGCAGGGCGCCGGTTTGCCCGGCGGCATCGAGCCAGGCAGCGACCGTGGTATCGGCCGGCAGGCGAAAGCCTCGCCATTTGACGCCTTGCATCCACAGCGCGGTTTTTGCCTTTTCCGGCCAGTCGACCGCAACTGCCGTCAGCAGCCCCCAGGCGACGTTGAGCGGGGCCGGCCAGCGCGACAGGGCGAGACGGAAGACGCCAGGCTCGAGGACTTGCAGCGGACGGCGATCCAGCAGTTGCTCGGGGTCGGCGCAGATGCGCCGCATCAGGGCCAGGGTTTCGCGATAGGCGCCGAGCAGGATGTGCTGGCCGTTATCCAGCCGGCGACCGTCTACCTCGATGGCGCGGGCGCGGCCGCCGGGCTGGCGTCCGGCTTCGTAGAGGGTGGTGGCTACCCCGGCTGCGGTCAGGTCGACGGCGGCGGCGAGGCCCGCCCAGCCGCCGCCGATGACCGCAACTTTCATGCAAACGCCCAGGTTTTCCAGGCGATCCAGAGTTTGCGCACAGGCGTCAACGCGATGCGCTGGTGCAGTACCTGGAAGTTTTCCCGTTTGATCTCGTCGAGCAGGGTGCGATAGATCGCTGCCATGATGAGCCCGGGGCGCTGGCTCTTGCGGTCGACAGCGGGTAACTGGGCAAAAGCCTGCGTGTAGTATTGCTCGGCGCGCTCGGCCTGAAACTGCATCAGGGCGGTGAAATTGTCGGAATACTTGGCATTCAGGATGTCGGCGGCCGGCACATTGAAGCGCTTGAGTTCATCCATCGGAATATAGATGCGGCCGCGCCGCGCGTCTTCGCCGATGTCGCGGATGATGTTGGTGAGCTGAAAGGCCATGCCGAGATCGTGCGCGTACTTTTGCGTCTGGCGATCCTTGAAGCCGAAGATTTCGGCGGCGAGAAGGCCGACCACGCTGGCAACGCGATAGCAGTAGAGCGACAGCCCCTTGAAATCGAGATAGCGCGACTGCATCAGATCCATTTCCATGCCGTCGATAATTTCAAGCAATTGCTCGGCGGGCAGGCTGAATTTACCGCTGGCCGCTTTCAGGGCCAGGCCGACCGGGTGCGTCGGCTGCCCATTGGCGATGCGGTCGACTTCCTGGCGCCACCAGGCGAGCTTGGTCGAGGCAATCGACACGTCGTTGCATTCGTCTACGACGTCGTCGACCTCGCGGCAGAAGGCATAGAGCGCCATGATGGCGCGGCGGCGCTCAATGGGCAGGAACAGGAAGCTGTAGTAGAAGGAGGAGCCGCTGGCGGCGCACTTCTCCTGGCAGTATTGGTCGGGATTCATGGGCTACATTCTAAAGGATCGCGCGGCCAGCACTGCCCAGTCCCATTTGCCTAGCTTCGGACGGCGCTGGAATACATCGCCGCGCACCCGCCGGATGCGTTCGAGAATGCGCAGTCCGCCCTGAACGGTGAGCCGGATTTCCCAGCCGAGCCGGCCGGGCAGGGCGTGGACGAGCGGTGCGCCTTGCAGCATCAGTTCGCGGCTACGGTCGATCTGGAAATCCATCAACGCCGCCCAGTTGGCCGACCAGCGGCCTGTAGCGATGTCGCCTTCGCCGACCCGAAAACGCGGAAGATCGGTTTGCGGAATGTAAATACGGTCTTTTTGCCAGTCGACCGCAACATCCTGCCAGAAGTTGATCAATTGCAGCGCGGAGCAGATGCAGTCGGACTGCGCCAGATGCTCGGGTTCGGTTCGGCCGAACAGGTGCAACACCAGTCGTCCGACCGGGTTGGCCGAGCGGCGGCAATAGTCGAGCAGTTCCGGATAGTCGGCATACCGCTTCTTGACGACATCCTGGGCAAAGGCATCGAGCAGGTCGCGAAAGAGCTGGATCGGCAGGCTGTGCCGGCCAATGACCTCAGCGAGCGCGACGAACAGCGGCGTTTGCGGGGTAGTTCCGGTGTCGATGCGATCCAGTTCCGCCTGGTAGGCAGCCAAGCCGGCAAGGCGTTGCTCGGGCGAGGCATCGCCTTCGTCGGCAATGTCGTCGGCACTGCGGGCGAAACGGTAGATGACTTCGATCGGCCGGCGCATGCTTGCCGGTACGAGGAGTGAGGCGACGGGAAAGTTTTCGTAATGATCGACAGACATTGGCTGCGGAGTATAGGGTTAAGCAAATGGCAGTGGTAGAATCCGGCCGCCTGCCCAGGTGGCGAAATTGGTAGACGCACCAGATTTAGGTTCTGGCGCCGAAAGGTGTGGGGGTTCGAGTCCCTTCCTGGGCACCATAAAATGTTTATAAATTATTTTATTAGATGTTTTTATTAAACTGATTTATAAGATTACTGGCCGAGAATTTCGCTCGCAAATCGAGCGAGCGGCATGCGGAATCCAGCCGCATTCGGGTGGCCGCCCCCGCCATAATTGGCGGCAATTTCCGCAACATTGACATTGCCTCTGGCGCGTAACGAGGCTTTTACCTGACCGTCGGCCCCCAGTTGCCAGATCAGGCCGAAGCTGCCACTGCGCTCGGCCAGTCGGTCGCCCAGTTCCGAGGAAAACATCGCGCTGGCGTTGATCGCCAGGCCGCTGATGGCGCGCCAGGCGCGTTCGTCGTCCACCAAGGTCGGCAGGCCGTGGCGCAATGCCTGCAAGGGGTCAAGCGGTTCGCCGCGTAGCCGTGCCGGCATGACGAGCCGGCTTTGCGCCAGGCGGTCGATTTCGGTCTGGAAAAAGCGCTCGATGGCCTCACCTTCGGCGATCAATGCCTGGTAGCGCGGGCTGTCCGGGTTGGGTGAGGCGTCAATCAGCGCGTTCCAGGTCGCGAAATCGAAGTCATGCAGGCGCAGTGCCCGCCCAACGGCGCGTGTGCCGGGCAGCGCAAAGCGCCAGAGATCCATGTCCTCGATGTGGCGCAGGATCAACGGTACGGGCTGCGCCGGATGGAAATATTCCCAGGCCAGGCGGGCGCCGGATTTGTCGAGATTGAAGCAAAGCGTTAGCGCCAGCGTCGGGTGCCGGTAGCTTTCGCCGCCATCGGCTGTGCGAACCAGCAGATGCGCCCAGGGCTGGCGGGCCGAGGCGTGGTGATCGATCTGTACGACCGACTGGGCCAGGCTGGAAATTGCTTCCAGCTTGTCCGGCGGAAACGAGAAGTCGAGGATATAAACTGCGTGCCCGGCAATTTCGGCCATTTCCCAGGGTTGACCGTGATGCATCGGGCGATAGGTGGCGGCGTCGCCGAAGCGTTGCCAGGCGGCATAGGCCGCACCGAAACCATCCGCGCAGTCGGCATGATAAATGACGGTGATCGGGCCAGTCGGCATGCGTTAGTAGTGCGGTGGAAGTTCGTCGCGCAGGCTGCGCGGCTCGCCGGGGGCGGCGTTTTGAACCTGCTCGCGCAGGCTCTTGATCTGGCCCAACAGCAGGTCGATTTGTTGTTGCTGGCGAAAAACGACCCGATTGAGTTCGTCGATCATGTCTTCGGCGTAGCTGATCTTGATTTCCAGTTCGGTGATTCGCGCATCCATCGGCGTGTCCTGGCTCATTGCTCGTTGCGCCAGTCGCGCAGCGTTTCCTTGGGGGGTGGCAGTTTCGACTTGTCCGCTCCCCGGTCGCGAATCAGCGGGAGCGCAGCGCCCAGAACGAATAGCAGGCATCCCAACAGTACGATCCATCCCTCGTTCATTGCGCACCTCCCGGAAAACGCGGCATCTTACTGCGATTCACACCCGCCGTCGCGTCAGCTTTGGTATCTTTCGGCCATATCCTTTGAGACACGTGCAATCATGGAAATATCCACGCATTCGAGAGCCTTGGCGCAAGCGCTCCTCGATTTCATCGATGCCAGCCCCAGTCCGTGGCACGCAGTCGAAACCGTTGCCGAACGCCTGCGGCACGCTGGCTTCGTCGCGCTGCGCGAGGACGAGCGCTGGCAACTGGAGTCTGGTGGTCATTATTACGTGATACGCGGCGGTTCGTCGATCATCGCTTTCGTCGCGGGCAGCTCGCCACTCGCCGAGCGTGGCTTCCGGCTGGTCGGCGCCCATACGGACTCGCCCGGCCTGCGCATCAAACCCCGGCCGCTGCAGGCTGGCGACGGTCTGTTGCGTCTTGGTGTCGAAGTCTATGGCGGGCCGATCCTGGCGACCTTTGCCGATCGCGACCTGGGCCTCGCCGGGCGCGTCGCCGTGCGTAACGGCGCGGGAAGCGCGCTGCGTCTGGTGCGCTTTGACGAGCCCCTGCTGCGTTTGCCGAACCTGGCGATCCACATGAACCGCGAGGTCAATGAAAGCGGTCTGAAATTCAACAAGCAGACCGAATTGCCACTGACCCTCGGGCTGGCTGGCGACAGCGGGGATGCCGACGGGCGCTTCCATGCGCTACTGGCGGAGCGACTCGCAGTCATTCCCGGCGATATCCTGAGTTGGGAACTCAATGCCTGCGACACGCAGCCGGGCGCCTTCTGGGGTGTGGACAAGGAGTTCATCGCCGACAGCCAACTGGACAACCTGGCTTCCTGTCATGCCGGGTTGGCCGCCCTTTTGGCGGTGGAAAAGCCAAAAACGACGAATGTCTGTGCCTTCTTCGACCACGAAGAGGTGGGCAGCGAAAGTGCGACCGGCGCCGGTGGCAGCTTTATTGCCGATGTGCTGCGGCGTGTCGCCGCGAGCACGGGTCTTGACGATGAGGACTATCGCTGCGCGCTGGCGCGCAGTTTCTTCATCAGCGCCGACATGGCGCACGCCTACAACCCGAATTTTCCGGCCGCCTACGAGCCGTGCCATCGGGTTGCGGTCAACGGTGGTCCGGTGATTAAAACCAATGCCAACCAACGCTATAGCACCGGTGCCGATAGTGCGGCGCGTTTCATCGTGCTCTGCGAGAAGGCGGGGGTGCCTTACCAGCAATACGCGCATCGCAGCGATCTTGGCTGCGGCAGTACCATCGGCCCCATCGTCGCTGCCAACCTCGGTGTGGCTAGCGTCGATGTCGGCTCGCCGATGTGGGCGATGCATAGTATTCGCGAGAGTGCCGGGGTGCTCGATCATGGCTACATGGTGGCTGCCTTGACCGCAGCTTTTGGCGAGTAATGCAGTGACTCGGGATTTCCGGCAAAAAATGTTGACTTGATTCCGGACATCCTTATAATGCGCGCTTCTTCAGGCGGTTAGCTCAGTTGGTTAGAGCGCCACGTTGACATCGTGGAGGTCGTTGGTTCGATTCCAATACCGCCTACCAAATTCCTGAAAAGGTTGATAATGCTGTTCCGAACTTGCACCGCAGTTCAGAAACCGTAACCGAGTCAGCCTTCGTTCGACCAAAAAAGTGCGGCTCGCCCCGCACTTTTTTTTCGCCTAGAGATTTGCCATGCCCGATATCAAACTGCCCGATGGTTCCATCCGCTGCTACGAGCAGGCGGTTACCGTTGCCGAAGTCGCCGCCAGCATCGGCGCCGGTCTTGCCCGTGCCGCACTGGCCGGCAAGGTCGATGGTCAGTTGGTCGATACCTCTTATTTGATCGAGAAAAACGCCGATCTCGCCATCGTCACCGACAAGGATGCCGACGGCCTGGAGCTGATCCGCCACTCGACGGCGCATCTGCTGGCTTACGCGGTCAAGGAACTGTTCCCCGAGGCACAGGTGACCATCGGCCCGGTCATCGAAAATGGCTTCTACTACGACTTCGCCTACAAACGCCCGTTTACGCCGGAAGATCTGGTCGCCATTGAGAAGCGCATGGCCGAACTGGCGAAAAAGGACATCCCGGTCAGCCGCGAAGTCTGGAATCGTGACGATGCGGTCAAATTCTTCCTCGATCTTGGCGAAAAGTACAAGGCCGAGCTGATCGGTGCCATTCCAGCCGACCAGCAGGTTTCCCTATACCGCGAGGGCGACTTCATCGATCTCTGTCGCGGCCCGCACGTGCCGACCACGGCCAAGCTCAAGGTCTTCAAGCTGATGAAGGTGGCCGGCGCCTACTGGCGCGGCGACCATCGCAACGAACAGTTGCAACGTATTTATGGTACGGCCTGGGCCAAGAAGGAAGACCTCGACGCCTACCTGCACATGCTAGAAGAGGCTGAAAAGCGCGACCATCGCCGTCTGGGCAAGCAATTCGATCTGTTCCACATGCAGGACGAAGCGCCGGGCCTGGTTTTCTGGCACCCCAAGGGCTGGGCGATCTGGCAGGAAATCGAGTCCTATATGCGTGCCGTCTATCGCAACAATGGCTACCACGAAGTACGCTGCCCGCAGATTCTCGACAAGACGCTGTGGGAAAAGTCCGGCCACTGGGAGCACTATAAGGACAACATGTTCACGACGTCCTCGGAAAACCGCGATTACGCGGTCAAGCCGATGAACTGTCCGGGTCATGTCCAGGTCTTCAACAACGATCTGCGCTCCTACCGCGAATTGCCGTTGCGTTACGGCGAATTCGGTTCCTGCCACCGCAACGAGCCGACCGGCGCGTTGCATGGCCTGATGCGCGTGCGCGGCTTCGTTCAGGACGATGGTCACATTTTCTGTACCGAAGATCAGATCGAGTCCGAAGTGACGGCTTTCAATGCGCTGGTCAAAAAGGTTTACGCCGATTTCGGTTTCAACGATGTCGCCGTCAAGCTGGCACTGCGTCCGGAAAGCCGAGTCGGTGCCGATGAGGTCTGGGACAAGGCCGAGGATGCGCTACGCCAAGGCTTACGCGCCTCGGGTCTGGAGTGGACCGAATTGCCGGGCGAGGGCGCCTTCTACGGCCCGAAGATCGAATTTCACATCAAGGATGCCATCGGTCGTTCATGGCAGTGCGGCACCATGCAGGTCGATTTTTCGATGCCGGGGCGCCTGGGCGCCGAATATGTGGCCGCCGACGATACCCGCAAGGTGCCGGTGATGTTGCACCGGGCCATTCTCGGTTCGCTGGAGCGCTTCATCGGCATCCTGATCGAGAACTTCGCAGGTGCGTTGCCGTTGTGGCTCGCGCCGACCCAGGCTGTGGTTCTGAATATTTCTGAAAAGCAGGCGGATTACGCTGCCGAAGTCGCGCAAAAGCTGCATCAGGCGGGCTTCCGCGCTGAGGCGGATTTGCGCAACGAGAAAATTACCTATAAAATTCGCGAACATAGCTTGAACCGACTGCCTTATCAACTCGTCGTAGGCGACAAGGAAAAGGCGGAAGGACTGGTGGCCGTGCGTACACGCGGTGGTCAGGATCTCGGACAACTGTCCGTGGATGCCCTGATCGAGCGACTCCGAGGGGAAGTCGCAGCGCGTAGTGGCACGGCTTAATTATTGTTGTTTTCGGGGGTTTCACCATAGCTCAGAGCAAGGCGCATCGCCTAAACGAAGAAATTACGGTTCCGGAGATTCGTCTCCAGGGTGTGGAAGGCGAGCAGTTGGGGATCGTAAGTGTCCGCGCTGCGCTGCAGATGGCCGAAGAAGCCGGGGTTGACCTGGTTGAAATCGCGCCGACGGCGAAACCGCCGGTCTGCCGCATCATGGATTACGGCAAGTTCAAGTACCAGGAACAGAAGCGTGCGCATGAGGCCAAGCTGAAGCAGAAACAGGTGCAGGTCAAGGAAATCAAACTGCGCCCCGGTACCGACGAAAACGATTACCAGATCAAGCTCAGGAACATGACGCGTTTCCTGGAAGAAGAAGACAAGGTCAAGGTGACCCTGCGCTTCCGGGGGCGTGAAATGGCGCATCAGGAATTCGGCATGCGTCAACTGGAGCGAATCAAGGCAGACCTCGAAGCCGTCGGGCAAGTCGAGCAGATGCCGAAGATGGAAGGGCGGCAGATGATTATGATTATCGCGCCAGCCAAGAAAAAGGCTTGATAAACAGGCTTAATTTTTAGTTGTAACTTGTTGTTTAAATAAATGCTTTCGGGTAGTAGAAGCGTTCCCGTCGGGAGCCACCTGTCAGCATGTCATTAGGAGCAGAAAATGCCCAAAATGAAGACCAAGAGCAGCGCCAAAAAGCGCTTCTCGGTTCGCGCCGGCGGCAGCATCAAGCGCGGCCAAGCCTTCAAGCGTCACATCCTGACCAAGAAGACCACCAAGGTTAAGCGTCACCTGCGCGGTGCCGTTGCTGTTCACGAGCGCGACGCAGCATCTGTCCGCGCCATGATGCCCTACGCATAAGGAGATAGAAGATGCCTAGAGTTAAACGTGGTGTAACGGCGCGCGCGCGTCACAAGAAGGTTCTTGCCCAGGCCAAGGGGTATCGCGGTCGTCGGAAGAATGTATACCGTATCGCCAAACAGGCGGTGATGAAGGCTGGTCAATACCAGTACCGTGACCGTCGTCAAAGGAAGCGTCAGTTCCGTTCCCTGTGGATCGCTCGTATCAATGCCGCCGCTCGTCTGGAAGGCATGAAGTACAGCACCTTCATGAACGGTCTGAAGAAAGCCAATATCGAAGTCGACCGCAAGGTTCTGGCCGATCTGGCCGTCTTCGATCAGCCGGCTTTTGCCGCTCTGGCCGCCCAGGCCAAGGCACAGCTCGGCGCCTGAGCGAAAGCGTAATTAAAAAAAGGAGGCGCAAGCCTCCTTTTTTAGTTTCGGCCGCCGCTATGCGGCTTCACGTCGGCTGCGCCGACATGAGCCTTCACTGAAACGTGCGTTTTGTTGGTGGATGTGTATGGACAATCTCGATCAAATCGTTAGCGAGGCGCAGGCCGCATTCGCTGCCATTTCCGACCCGGATGCGCTGGAGCAGGTAAAAGCCCGTTTCCTCGGCAAGAGCGGGCAGATTACCGAACTTCTCAAGGGCTTGGGCAAGCTGCCGCCGGAAGAGAAGAAAACTGCGGGTGCGGCGATCAACGTTGCCAAGACGGCTGTTGAGACTGCTCTTAACGCGCGTCGTGAAGCTATCCGTAAAGCAGCGCTGGAAGCGCGTCTGGCCGAAGAGGCGCTAGATGTGACGCTACCCGGTCGCGCCGAAGCGCGCGGTGGCTTGCACCCGGTAACGCGCACGCTGGAACGCATCGAGTCCTTGTTCCGCTCCATCGGCTTTGAAGTGGCTGACGGCCCGGAAATCGAAGAAGATTTTTTCAATTTCACGGCCTTGAATACGCCTGAGGATCACCCGGCGCGTTCGATGCACGACACGTTTTACCTGCAGAACCCGGACGGCACGCTGGCCGACAAGGTGTTGCTGCGGACGCATACCAGCCCGATTCAGGCGCGTTACATGCAGGCGCATGTGGCCTGTTACGGTCAACTCGAAAAAATGCCCGAAATCCGAATCATCGCGCCGGGCCGCGTTTATCGCGTCGATTCCGATGCGACGCATTCGCCGATGTTCCATCAGGTCGAAGGCCTGTGGGTGGGCGAGGGGGTTTCCTTCGCTGACTTGAAAGGCGTTATCGCCGATTTTCTGCGCAGCTTCTTCGAGAGCGACGACCTCAAGGTGCGTTTCCGGCCGTCATTTTTCCCGTTTACCGAACCTTCCGCCGAAATCGACGTCGCTTTCATGAGCGGCCCGCTCGAAGGTCGCTGGCTGGAGATTGCCGGCTGCGGCATGGTGCATCCTGACGTGCTGCGCATTGCCGGCATCGATCCCGAAAAGTACACCGGCTTTGCTTTCGGCTTCGGCCCGGATCGCCTGACCATGCTGCGTTACGGCGTCAATGACCTGCGCCTGTTCTTTGAAGGCGACCTCCGTTTCCTGCGTCAGTTCGCCTGACGCGCCACACCGAGCAATTCGCATGAAATTCTCCGAATCCTGGCTGCGTACCCTTGTCGACACCCAGCTGTCGAGCGAGGAACTATCCCATCTGCTGACCATGGCCGGCCTCGAAGTCGAGGGTCTGGAGCCGGTTGCGCCACAATTCAATGACGTCGTCGTCGCGCAGGTGCTTGAAGTCGTCAAGCATCCGGATGCCGACCGCCTGAACGTCTGCAAGGTCGATACTGGCAGTGGTCAACCGACGACCATCGTCTGCGGCGCGCCGAATGTCGCCGTCGGCCTCAAGGTGCCCTGTGCCTTGCCTGGCGCCGAACTGCCCGGCGATTTTGTCATCAAGATTGCCAAGGTGCGCGGCATCGAGTCCTCCGGGATGCTTTGTTCGGCCAAGGAACTGGGCATTGCCGAAGAAGCCTCCGGTCTGCTCGTGCTGCCGGCAGAGGCGCCGGTAGGCCAGTCGATCCGCGACTATCTCGATCTCGACGACCAGCAATTTGAACTCAAATTGACGCCGAACCGCGCCGACTGTTTGTCGCTGAGCGGCGTGGCGCGCGAAGTGGCGGCGATTGCCGGCGCCCAGGCCCGGCTGATCGAGGTGCCGGAAGTCGCCGCAACCATCGCCGACCAACGCCCGGTCGTGCTCGATGCGCCGGCTGCCTGCCCGCTGTATTACGGCCGCGTCATCAAGGGCGTCGATGCCAAGGCGCCGACGCCGGACTGGATGAAGCGCCGCCTGGAGCGCAGCAGCATCCGCGCCATTTCGGCGCTGGTCGATGTCACCAACTACGTCATGCTTGAACTTGGTCAACCGCTGCATGCCTTCGACAACACCCGGCTTGAAGGCGCCGTGCACGCGCGAATGGCGAGGGCTGACGAGAAGCTGCTGCTTCTGAACGAACAGACCATCGCCATCGACAGCGACATCCTGATGATCGCCGACGACGCCAAGCCCTTGGCGATGGCTGGCATCATGGGTGGCGAAGAGAGCGGGATCACGCTGGAAACCGGCGAATTGTTCCTTGAATCGGCTTTCTTTGCGCCCAAGGCCATTGCCGGGCGTGCGCGGCGCTACGGCTTCGGTTCCGATGCCTCGCATCGTTTCGAGCGCGGCGTCGATTTTGGTGGAACGCGTCGTGCCATGGAACGCGCCACGCAATTGATTCTCGACATTTGTGGCGGCGCTGCCGGGCCGGTGGTCGAAGCCCGTGCCGAATTGCCGGCGCGCAAGCCGGTGCGCCTGCGCACGGCGCGTGCCTGCGCGGTGATCGGCATGAAGTTTTCTCCCGAGCAGATCGCCGGCTTGTTCAGTGGTCTCGACTTGCCCTTCGTCCGCGAAGGCGACGATTTCCTGGTGACTCCGCCCAGCTGGCGTTTCGATATCGAGATCGAGGAAGACCTGATCGAGGAAATCGCCCGTCTGTTCGGCTACGACAACATTCCGGCACCGGCGCCGCGCGGCAGGCTGAAGATGATGGTACAGCCGGAGGCGCAACGCCCGCATGCGCGCATTCGCCAGATGCTGGTCGATCGCGGCTATCAGGAAGTGGTCAATTTCGCCTTTGTCGAGGAAGCCTGGGAAGCCGATTTCGCTGCCAATGCGGCGCCGATCCGCTTGGCCAACCCGATTGCCAGCCAGATGGCGGTGATGCGGTCGACGCTGTTCGGCGGCCTGATTTCAAATCTGGTGACCAACCTCAAGCGCAAACAGACCCGTGTCCGCCTGTTCGAGACGGGCCGGACTTTTTATCGCGACGCGCAGGGAACGCCGGTCGCCGGATTCCATCAGCCCTGGAAGCTGGCCGGTTTGGCCTACGGCGGTGCCTTGCCCGACGGATGGGGCAGCGGGGCGCGCAAGCTCGATTTCTACGACGTCAAGGGGGATATTGAAGCCTTGCTGGCTCCCGAACCACTGCGTTTCGAGAAACTGGCGCATCCGGCGCTACATCCGGGACGTGCCGCCAAGGTATTTCTAGCTGGCTGCGAGATAGGCATCATTGGCGAACTGCATCCGGAATGGGTTCAGAAATACGATCTGCCGCAAGCGCCGGTTCTCTTCGAGCTTGAATTCGGTGCGCTCAAGGCGGCCCGCGTTCCTGCCTACGTCGAAGTTTCAAAATTCCCGCCGGTCATCCGCGATCTGGCCATACTGGTCGATCAAAATCTGCCGCTGCAGCGTTTGCTGGATGGGCTGAAAGGCCAATTGCCGGTGCTGGTTCAGGACATTCAGCTGTTCGATCTGTACGTCGGAAAGGGTGTTCCTGAAAACAAGAAAAGTCTTGCGTTCCGGATAGTTATGCAAGATACTCAACGTACTTTGCAAGATGCGGAAGTTGATTTGGCGGTGCAGCAACTGGTCTCCTGTCTGGAACAGGAATTCGCCGCTCAACTGCGTGCCTGACGGAAAATACAACGATGACATTGACAAAAGCCGAGCTTGCCGACCTGTTGTTCGAGAAGGTTGGCCTCAACAAGCGTGAGGCCAAGGACATGGTTGAGGCTTTCTTCGAAGAAATTCGCAATTCCCTGGAAACCGGCGATGGCGTAAAGCTCTCCGGTTTCGGTAATTTCCAGCTGCGCGACAAACCGCAGCGCCCCGGACGTAACCCGAAAACCGGTCAGGAAATTCCCATCACGGCGCGTCGCGTCGTTACCTTCCATGCCAGCCAAAAGCTGAAGTCCGACGTCGAACTTGCATGTGATGGAACAGCGGCATAAGCCTCACGGTGGCGAGGAGTTGCCACCGATCCCGGCCAAGCGTTACTTCACCATCGGCGAAGTCAGCGAGCTGTGCGGCGTCAAGCCACACGTACTGCGCTACTGGGAGCAGGAGTTCAACCAGCTCAAGCCGGTCAAGCGGCGTGGTAACCGCCGCTACTATCAGCATCATGAGGTGCTGCTGGTGCGGCGTATTCGCGAGCTTCTTTATAATCAGGGTTTTACGATAAGCGGTGCGCGCAACCGGCTGGACGAAGCGGGTGTTGTCGAGACAGCTGCGGTCGACCCTCAAGAAATGCCGAAATCCATTGGCGGCCTGCGTGGCGAATTGAAGGCCATTATCGATCTGTTGCGCCTTTGATTCCCGGGTATTTCGGGTATAATGCTCGGCTTGTCGGGGCGTAGCGCAGCCTGGTAGCGCACTTGCATGGGGTGCAAGGGGTCGCGAGTTCGAATCCCGCCGCCCCGACCAATTAAATAACCGGCTTAGGCCGGTTTTTTAATTTAATGGTTGAAAAATATATTCAGACAAATTAGATTGTTTCCACTATTTTATTGAAGGAGGTAATCATGGATTTGTCTTCGCTGACTATTGCCCAGCTGAACAACCTGCAACAACAGATTCCCGCTGAATTAAAACGCCGGGAAGCGCAGGAAAAGACCAATGCCCTGAATGAGGTTCGTGCTTTCGCTAAAGCCCGTGGTTTTGCGCTTGAAGAACTGCTGGGCAAGGAAGTTAAAGTCAAGGCACCAACGGGTAAGGTCAAAGTTAAATATCGTCATCCGGAAAATGCCTCGCTTGAATGGACAGGCCGTGGTCGCCAGCCGAAATGGGTCGCTGAGTGGCTGGCCAAGGGTGGCTCACTGGAATCCTTGACGGTTTGATATGCGTATTCTCCTGAGCAACGACGACGGTTATTTCGCGCCTGGTATTCAGGCGCTGGCCGATGCATTGGCGGGCCTGGGTGAAATCGTGGTCGTTGCGCCGGAGCAGAACCGCAGCGGAGCGAGCAATTCGCTGACGCTGGATCGGCCGCTGTTTTTGAAGCAGGCGGCCAACGGTTTTTATTTTGTTAATGGCACGCCGACGGATTGCGTTCATCTGGCGGTAACCGGAATGCTCGATTATCTGCCGGACATTATTGTTTCCGGGATTAATCATGGTGCCAATATGGGTGACGACACCATTTATTCCGGTACGGTTGCTGCGGCGACCGAAGGGTTTTTATTGGGCATTCCATCGATTGCGATTTCATTGACCAGCCATAACGGTGAATATTTCAATACGGCGGGGCTGGTGGCACGTCAGTTGGTCGAGCGATTTATCAATAATCCGATTCGTGAGCCCGTTCTTTTGAATGTCAATGTGCCGGATATTCCTCAAGCCGATTTGCAGGGCACCGAGGTGACCCGCTTGGGTCGGCGGCACAAGGCCGAGCCGGTCGTCACCATGGTTTCGCCGCGTAATGAAACGGTGTATTGGGTCGGTGCCGCCGGTGGCGCCGCCGATGCCGGGCCGGGCACCGATTTCAATGCGGTCGAGCGGGGTTGTGTCTCGATTACGCCGTTGCAGATCGACCTGACCCATACGGCACAACTCTCCGCCATTGCGCACTGGATGCGATGACGTCGATCGGTTTGCACGGTATCGGGATGACTTCGCAACGCACGCGGGCGCGCATGATCGAGCGCCTGCGCGAGAAGGGCATTCGTAACGAAGCCGTGTTGAAGGCAATGGCCGCCGTGCCACGCCATGTATTTGTCGAAGAAGCGCTGGCTTCGCGGGCGTATGAGGATACTGCTTTGCCGCTGGGCTTGGGGCAGACGATTTCGCAGCCCTTCGTTGTGGCGCGGATGATCGAACTCCTGCTCAATGGCCGGGCATCGCTGGGCAAGACGCTGGAAGTCGGTGCCGGTTGCGGTTATCAGGCGGCGGTGCTGGCGCAATTGACGCCGGAAGTCTATTCGCTGGAGCGGCTTGGCCCCCTTCTGGAAAAGGCCAAGGCCAACCTGCGCCAGTTGCAGCAGTTCAATGTGCGGCTCAAGCATGCCGACGGACAGTTCGGCTTGCCGGAGGCAAGTCCGTTTGACAGCATCATTGTCGCCGCTGCCGGGCTCAAGGTGCCTCAGGCATTGCTCGAACAACTGAGAGTCGGCGGTCGCCTGGTCTTGCCAGTGGGTACGACTGAGCAGTATCTTTCATTTATAGAACGGACGCCGCAGGCATTTGTCGAAACGCGGCTCGATCCGGTTCGCTTTGTCCCTCTTCTCGCAGGAACGCAATGATTCGCCTTTTAGTCCCCTTGGTTTCCGCGCTCGTGTTGGCGGGTTGCATGTCCCAGCCGCCGGCGCCGATTGTCGATCGCAGCAGTTCTGCGCAATCGCGGGCAAGTGCCCCCGCAGTGCCGGCCGGCCCGGGCTCTTACACAGTCAAGCGTGGCGATACCCTGTATCGCATCGCCCTTGAACACGGGCAGGATTACAAGGACATTGCGGCCTGGAACAACATCACCAATCCCGGCTCGATCCGCGAAGGCCAGGTGCTGCGCGTGGCGCCGCCGGGCGCTACGGCGGCGGCCGGTGCTGGCGCGGTCGTCGCGCAGCCCGTGGTTACTGCGCCGGTTGTCGAGACACAGGCGCTCGATGCACCGGGCAAGCCGGTTGCCGCTCCGGCTTCCGTGCCCTCCGCGCCTGCACCCGAAGGACTCAAGCGTGAGCCGCGCGGTGGCAAGGAGCCGTATTCCGACGAGGCCTACGCCCGCCTGAACCGGGTCGGCGAGACACCGCCTAAACCTGTGCCTGTTGCGGTCGACCCTAAAAAAGAGGCAAAAACCGAAACGCCGCCGGAAGTGAAACCCGAACCCAAGCCCGAGCCTGCCGCCGGGCCGGACGACGTGACCTGGCAATGGCCGTCGACGGGCAAGGTAACCAATGGCTACAGCGATGCCGGCAACAAGGGGTTCGATTTTGGCGGCAAGGCCGGCGACCCGGTGCTGGCGGCGGCCGATGGCAAGGTGGTTTATGCCGGTGCCGGCTTGCGCGGCTACGGTGAATTGGTGATCGTCAAGCACAACGCGACCTTCCTTTCGGCCTATGCCCATAATCGCAAGATCTTGGTCAAGGAAGGGCAGCAAGTGACCCGGGGCCAGAAGATCGCCGAAATGGGCAATACCGACAGTGAGTCGGTCAAGCTGCATTTCGAGATTCGCAAACAGGGCAAGCCGATCGATCCGGCGCTCTATCTGCCCAAGCGATGACACCCGGGGCGTCGGACGATTCGGAAGACGAAGAACTGGCGTCAGCCGAAGCTGATCTGGCGCCGTTTCCCGAACCCGATTCGGTCACGCCTGAGCTTGAGCTGATCGAGGATGTCACCCAGCTCTACCTGAATGAAATCGGCGCCAAGGCTCTGCTGACGCCAGTGGAAGAGGTGGCGACGGCCCGTCTGGTACGCGCCGGCGATTTTTCGGCACGCCAGAAGATGATCGAGCACAACCTGCGCCTGGTTGTGAATATCGCCAAGCATTACCTCAATCGGGGGATCCCGCTGCTCGATTTGATTGAGGAGGGGAACCTCGGCCTGATCCATGCGCTGGAGAAATTCGATCCCGAGCGCGGTTTCCGTTTCTCGACCTACGCGACCTGGTGGATCCGTCAGAGCATCGAGCGCGGCATCATGAATCAGTCGCGCACGATCCGGCTGCCGGTGCATGTGGTCAAGGAAATTAACATGGTGTTGCGCGCCATTCGCCATCTCGAGTCGGCGGCGAGCCGGGAAACCTCGGTCGAGCGCATTGCTGCGCTGATTGATCGTCCGGTCGCCGATGTGCGGCGCATCCTGCAGCTCAACGAGCACATTGCCTCGCTCGATGCGCCGCTGGAGATCGACCCCAGCCATTCCATCGGCGAAGCAATTGCCGACGAATCCGCCGTCAACCCGGAAACCCTGCTGCAATCTGCCGAGATGGGTTCCTTGCTGGATGACTGGTTGCATCAGCTCACCCCGCGCCAACGCGAGGTGCTCGAACGGCGTTATGGCCTGAACGGTGCCGATGTCGCCACCCTCGACGTGCTGGCCAACGAACTCGACCTGACCCGCGAGCGCGTCCGGCAGATTCAGGTCGAAGCGCTCGACCGCCTGCGCAAGATCATCAAACGCGGCGGCATCGTTCGCGATTCGCTGCTTTAACGCGCCTCACTGGCGGGGCATGCGTGCGCGGATTTCCTCGGCAAGCTGGAATACCGACATGGCGTAGAAACTGGAGCGGTTGTAGCGGGTGATGACGTAAAAATTGTCGAAACCGAGCCAGTACTCGGTCGGTCGCCCGGGGGAAACCAGATCGACCAGGGTGACCACGGCCTGCGGATCGGCGCTGGCAGTGATGCCCTGTTGTGCCAGATCGCCCACCTTGAGCGTCGGCTGAATGCCGGCCTCGATCAGGCTGCGCTCCGGTTCGCCGCGCGTGCGGGCGGGCACCGCAATTGCCTGCCCGGCTTGCCAGCCGTGTTGTTCGAGAAAGCGGCCGACACTGCCGATAGCGTCGTCGACGCTGCCGTAGAGATCGACTTTCCGGTCGCCATCGAAGTCGACCGCGTAACGCCGCTGGCTGCCCGGCATGAATTGCGGAATGCCGATGGCGCCGGCGAAGGAGCCACGCACGTCGAGCGGGTTCATGCCGTTTTCACGTGCCAGCAACAGGAATTGTTCGAGTTCGGTGCGAAAGAAGTCGGCACGGCGCGGGTAATAAAAAGCCAGCGTCGCTAGCGCTTCCAGCACACGGAAACTGCCCATGTTGCGCCCGTATTCGGTCTCGACGCCGATGATGGCGACGATGATTTCTTCCGGAACGCCGTAGGTCGCGCGGGCACGCGCCAGGGCGACCTGGTTTTCCTGCCAGAACTGGACGCCCCAGTTGATCCGCCGCTCGTTCAGGAAGCGCGGCCGGTAGCGTTCCCACGAGCGTTGCAGCGGCGAAACCGGCGGCTTGATGAGATCCAGCACCTTGGCATTGGGGCGAATCTGGGCGAACTGCTCCAGCAATTGCTCGGCGTTGAAGCCCTCGCGCAGTTCGAGATCGCGGGCGAAGTCGATCACCTCGGGGTTGCCGGCGAAGCCGGTCGTCGGCGTGGCGGCTTGAGTCAGACAGATGGCTGTGGCGAGCAGCAGGGCGGCAATGATGTGTTTCAAGGTGTTCTCCATTACGGCAGCCGGGCGATGGCGGCGCGCAGTTTCGTCAGGTTGTCCGGGTGGTTGCCGTAGCGGGCTTCAAGGTAGGCGTCGACGACCTCCCGGAAGGCCGGCGCCAGCGCCGGGTGCTCGGTTTCGAGCCGGCTTGCGAGTGCCAGCGGCGTTTCCCAAGGAGCGCAGTTTACTTGTCTTCGCGCCAGTCGGCGCAAGGCTTTTTGCCAGAGGCGGGCAGCGGGATCGAGGTGTGGCCGGCGATACAGTGCCCAGGCGGTAATAGCCAGCAGCATCAGGCCGCAAACGAGCGCCAGGACAGCCGCCAGATTGCGCCAGTCGGGGTTGGACAGGCCGAGGCGGCTGAGCAGTTCGCGCTGGCGTTGCGGGTTGTAGCCGAGAACGTGCTGGTTCCAGGCGTTGTTGATCGCTTCCCAGCGGAACTGCAGCGTGCGCAGCCAGTCGCTGCGCACCTGGATCAATGTCGGCAAGGGTTCGCCGGCCGGCATGGCGGCGGCGATGCCGCTCTCGACGCGGGTCGGCGAAACGGCGGCAGTCGGGTCGACGCGCACCCAGCCGCGACCGGCGAACCAGACCTCGGCCCAGGCATGAGCGTCGGACTGGCGAACGACGACGAAGCCATCGACCGGATTCGTCTCGCCGCCCTGGTAACCGGTAACGACCCGCGCGGGGACGCCGGCGGCGCGCATCAGGACGACGAAGGCGGAGGCGTAGTGCTCGCAAAAGCCACGCTGGGTGTTGAACAGAAAGTCATCGACCGGCTGCTCACCGAGTAGCGGCGGCTGCAGCGTGTAGGTGAAGCCTTGCCCGGAAAACAGCGTCAGTGCTTTTTGTACCAGTCGTTCCGGGCTGGATTCTTCTTGTCGCCAGGCTTCTGCCAGCGCGTGGGTGCGCGGGTTGGTGCTGGGCGGAAGCACCAGGTTGCGATTCAGGACGGATCGTTCCTCATCCGGGTTGAATCGGTAGTCGAGGATCGCCGTCAGCGAAAAACGCTGGCGCTGGCTGATCGGTATCCGGGCTGTTGCGGTCAACGTGCTTTCAAGGGCTAAATCCGCAGGCAGGCTTCCCGGTGCGTCGAGTGCCAGCAGCCAGCGCTGTTGATGCGCTTCGAGCGTCGATTCATAGGCCAGAATCGGCGATAGCGCCTCGATCTGCGGTGGGCGCGGACGATTGGCCTGCTGGCGCCAGGTTTTGCCGTCGAAGGCTTCGAGCACCGGCCCGCGCCAGTAAAGCCGGTCGCGCGCGGGCGGCGCTTCCGCGAAGCGGGCACGGAAGGCGATTTCGCCGCTCAGCGCCAGATTGGCGATATTGCCCGGCGCCATCTGGTCGGACAGGCCGGTTCGACCGCTGTGGGCGTCCTGCGGCAAGCCCCACAGCGGCCCGGAAACACGCGGAAAAAGCAGGAACAGCACGAGCATGAACGGCACCGCCTGCAACATCAGCAGCCCGGCATAGCGCAAGGTGGCAGCCGGCGTGCTGGCAGCGCCGCCGTTCAAGCGAACCAGCGCGGCGGTGACGACCGTCATCGCCGCCAGCAGCCAGAGGCCGGTGGGAATGCTTTGCGAATAGAAATAATGGGTCAGCAGCAGGAAGTAGCCGAGCATGACGACGACCGCCGCGTCGCGGCGACTGCGTAGCTCCAGCAGTTTCATGGCCATGAAGACGACCAGCATGGCGACCCCGGCATCGCGTCCGAACAGGGTACGGAACTCGAACAGCACGCCGCCGCAGGCGACAGCCACCAGCAGCGCGAGCAGCCAGCGGCCCGGTAGCCGTTCGTCTCGCCACCACAGCCAGGCGCCCCAGGCGAACAGCAGGGTGGTCAGCGCACTCAGCCACAGCGGTTGATGCTCGAAGTGCGGCAACGTGGTTGCCAGCGCAGCGGCGAACAGCCACGGCGTCGTACCGCGTTCCAGGGCGTCGGCCGGGCGAAGGCTCATGTCGGGTACAGCGCCAGCGCTTCCAGGCAGCGATGGCGATGCGCATCGCCGCTACCCGGTTGAATTTCGTGCCCTGGCAGCCGTAGACCGTAACAGGCACCTTCTTCCTCGGCGGCCATCACCCAGCCGGCGAGGATTTCGATGCGGGTATCCACTGCTGACGCTTCCGGCGTCAACGACCAGTCGAGTTGCAGTTCGCGTTGGGCGCCGCCGGCAAATTGTTTGATCAGCAAGGGACGCTGTCCGCCATCGCGGGCGCTGGCTTTCCAGGCGACATGGCGCGGCGAGTCGGCCGGCTGGCGGACGCGGAAGCCGGAGAAGTCCTCTTGTCCGTCGGCTCCGTGCTGGTCGCCAGCGCGTGGTGCGGTTTGCAACGGGGGCAACGGCGAGGGCAAGGGGCGCGGGTAGACCAGGCAGCGCATGGCCGGTTGCAGGTAGCTCCAGGCGACAAACAGCCCGAGCGGATAGGTCGTGGATAAGCGGGTACGTGGCAATTCCAGCCAGCCGCGCCGGCTGGTCGTGACGGGTACGCTGGCGTCGGTCAGGCTCTGCGCGGTGACGGCGGTCATGATGGTCGGCTGGTCGGCGCCGGCTTGAAGCTGAAGGGCGAGTCGCGGCGTCGCGCGGTCGCTGGCCAAGTGGAGCGGAAAGAGCGCCTGATCGCCGGCAAATACCGGTTGGCAGCGGCCAGGGGAGATGACCAGGCCATGCAGGTTGCGAAATGCATGCACCATGCCGACCAGGCCCAGTCCGGTGAGCAGGAAGACGAGGGCATGACCGAGCGACAGGTTGTAGTTGATGGCGCCGGTCAGCATGGCGAGCAGGGCGGCGGCGAACAGCAGGCCGCTGCGCGTCGGCAAAACGAAAATGCGGCGCTGCGTCAGCCGGAGCGGCGCGTTGCCATCGCTTTGCCAGCGAAACAGGCGGCGTTTGAGTTCGGCGATCAGTCCCACGGGCTGAGCTTGTGCCGTCAGGGAATCGCTACAGCGCGAATCAGCGCCGCGATGTCTTCCGCCCGCGCCATCCCGGTACCCTGCGTTGACCGCAGGCGATGGCGGGCAACCAGCGGCAGCATTTCCTGCACGTCGTCGGGTAGCACCATGTCGCGCCCGTCCAGCCAGGCCCAGGCCCGCGAAACGGCAAGCAGTGCGAGGCCGGCGCGTGGCGACAGGCCGTGCTGAAATGCGGCATCGCGCCGGCTCGCCTCGACCAGCGCCTGCACATAGTCGATCAGCGGCCCGGCCGCGTGGATGGTGGAGACTTCCGCTTGCAGGCCGGGCAGGTCGTTGGCAGCAATCAGCGGCGCCAGACGGTCGGCGGAAGTTCGCTGGCTGCCGGCCGCCAGCAATGCCCGCTCGGCGCTGCGATCCGGATAGCCGAGTTCGATGCGCATCAAAAAGCGATCCAGTTGCGATTCGGGGAGCGGGAAGGTGCCGATTTGGTGCGAAGGGTTTTGCGTCGCGATCACGAAAAACGGTTGTGGCAGCGGGCGGGTTTCGCCCTCGATCGTGACCTGGCGCTCCTCCATCGCCTCCAGCAGTGCGCTCTGGGTTTTCGGCGTGGCGCGGTTGATCTCGTCGGCCAGTACCATCTGCGCAAAGACCGGGCCGGGCAGGAAGCGGAATTCGCCGCTCTGGCGTTCGTAGATCGATACGCCGGTGATGTCGGCGGGCAGCAGGTCGCTGGTGAACTGGATGCGCGAAAACGCCAGGCCGAGCAGGTTGGCCAACGTGTGGGCGAGGGTGGTTTTGCCGACCCCGGGCAGGTCTTCGATCAACAGGTGGCCACCGGCCAGCAGGCAGGCGATGGCCTGGCGGATTTCGCGATCCTTGCCGAGGATGACGCGGCTGGCCGCCGCGAGTACCGGCTCAAGGGGTTTGGGTTTGGTCGAAAGAGGGGAGTGAGTGACACCCAGCATGGTGGCATTTCCAAAAAAATGGACAGAATCCATTCTAATGCTTGAAGCGGCGCGCCGAATGGGTCGATAATCGCATTTCGACGTGCGCTGAACGGCGCGCCGGTTCGGAGAGAGATAACAAGTGACGACCACTGCCATCATTTCCCATCGCGACTGCCAGTTGCACGATATGGGTTCGCATCACCCGGAATGCCCACAACGCCTGACCGCTATCAACGACCATCTGATTGCGCAAGGTATCGACGCCTACTTCGTCTATTACGATGCACCGCTCGCCACCTTCGAGCAATTGCTGCGTGTGCATCCGGCGGCGCACCTTGAGCGCCTCAAGCGCGCTTCGCCCGAACATGGCGTGGTTCATCTCGATCCCGATACCGCCATGAACCCGCACACTTGGCAGGCTGCCCTGCGCTCCGCCGGTGCCGGTTGTCATGCGGTCGACCTGGTCATGAAGGGCGAAATCGAAAATGCCTTCTGCGCCGTGCGCCCACCCGGCCACCATGCCGAGCGCAACAACGCGATGGGCTTCTGTTTCTTCGCCAATGCCACCGTCGCTGCCCGCCATGCCCTTGAGGCGCATGGCCTGGAGCGCGTAGCGATCATCGATTTCGATGTTCATCACGGCAATGGCACCGAGGATTGCTGTGCCGGCGACGACCGTATCCTGATGTGCAGCATCTTCCAGCATCCGTTCTACCCCTATAGCGGCGCTGACAAGCCGGCAGCCAACATGTGCAACGTGCCGCTGGCGGCCGGTTGTGGCGGTGAGGAGTTCCGCGACGCGGTCAATCAGGTCTGGATGCCGCGCCTCAAGGAATTCAAGCCGCAGCTCATCATCATTTCGGCCGGTTTCGACGGGCACTACGAGGATGACATGGGCGGCCTGAAGCTGGTCGAAAAAGACTACGCCTGGTGTACCGAAGAGCTGAAGAAAATTGCTGCGCAATTCTGCGAAAAGCGCATCGTTTCGATGCTCGAAGGCGGCTACGTGATGACTTCGCTGGCCCGTAGCGTCGGCGCGCACCTCCGCTCGCTGGCCGATCTCTAGACACCAGCCGCTTCGGATTATGGTGAGGGTGGGGTAAAATCCCGCCCTTTCTTAACGTTCAACCGGATGATTCCATGGCGTTGATTGTTCAAAAATACGGCGGTACCTCGGTCGGCAACCCCGAGCGCATCAAGAATGTCGCCAAACGCGTTGCCAGGTTCCACGCGCAGGGCCACCAAGTGGTGGTGGTCGTTTCCGCGATGAGTGGCGAAACCAACAAGCTGATCGCGCTGGCCAAGGAAGTTCAGGCCAGTCCCGATCCGCGCGAGCTGGATCAAATCTGTGCCACCGGTGAGCAGGTCACCATCGGCCTGCTGTCGATGGCACTGATGGAAATCGGTATCCCGGCCCGCAGCTACACCGGCGGCCAGGTCAAGGTGCTGACCGACAACACCTTCACCAAAGCCCGCATCCTGTCGATCGACGAGTCCAACATGCGCCGCGATCTCGATGCCGGCAAGGTGGTCGTCGTCGCCGGCTTCCAGGGTGTCGACGCCGATGGCAACATTACGACGCTTGGCCGGGGCGGTTCCGATACTTCCGGCGTGGCCCTGGCGGCTGCGCTGAAGGCCGACGAGTGCCAGATCTACACCGACGTTGATGGCGTCTATACGACCGACCCGCGCGTCGTGCCGGAAGCCAAGAAGCTCGACACCATCACCTTCGAAGAGATGCTGGAAATGGCCAGCCTCGGCTCCAAGGTGCTGCAGATCCGCTCGGTCGAATTCGCCGGCAAGTACAAGGTCAAACTGCGCGTGCTGTCCAGCTTCCAGGATGAAGGCGAGGGCACGCTGATTACTGTTGAGGAAGACAAGAACATGGAACAACCGATCATCTCCGGTATCGCCTTCAATCGCGACGAAGCCAAGCTGACCATGCTGGGCGTTCCGGACACCCCGGGCATCGCCTACCAGATCCTGGGTGCCATCGCCGATGCCAACATCGACGTTGACATGATCATCCAGAATGTCGGCCATGACGGCACCACCGACTTCTCCTTCACCGTCAACCGGGGCGATTTTGCCAAGGCCAAGGGGATTCTCGAAGAGACCAAGGTCAAGCTCGGTGCCCGCGAAATCACCGGCGACAACAAGATCTGCAAGGTCTCCGCCGTCGGCGTCGGCATGCGCTCGCACCCGGGCGTCGCCAGCCAGATGTTCAAGGCACTGGCTGACGAAGGGATCAACATCCAGATGATCTCGACCTCCGAGATCAAGATTTCGGTCGTTCTCGACGAAAAATATCTCGAATTGGCCGTTCGCGTGCTGCACCGCACCTTCGGTCTCGATCAGTAAGTTTGACCGCCGGGCGCGGAGGCTATATCATCCGCGCCTCTTGATGGACACGTGGCCGAGTGGTCGAAGGCACACCCCTGCTAAGGGTGCATCCGGGCAAAACCTGGATCCAGGGTTCGAATCCCTGCGTGTCCGCCAGATATATTTAAACCCGCACCCCAAAAGGGCTTGCGGGTTTTTTATTGGTGACGTTTCCATCTGTTTCCTATCCCGCTCAGTATTCGTTGACCTCTTCTGCCGGAGCTTAATCGGTAGCGTGGGTGGATGAATTTCCCTAGGCGCTTGCCGTTACCCCTTAAAGAAACCGTCATCTATCGTGGTTACAGTGACCGGTAGCTATTTGCTCCTTGAACAACTACCGGATAGGAAACCCCATGAGTGCCGACAAGACCAGCGAACACCTTGAATACGAACGCCGGGTGCATGCCGAAATGCTGGACAGTTTCGATGAGGAACTGGAAATGGAGATTGACGATGACCGGATGAATGAACTGGTTGCCGAGGCGATGACGCCGGCGAGCGAGTCTACCGATCTCGGCCGCAATTTCTATTTCAAGGAGCTGTTTCGTCTCCAGGGCGAGCTGGTCAAGCTGCAGGACTGGGTCGTGAACAAAAAGCTGAAGGTGGTCGTCCTCTTCGAAGGCCGCGACGCAGCCGGCAAGGGGGGCGTCATCAAGCGCATCACGCAACGCCTCAATCCCCGGGTGTGCCGGGTGGCGGCACTGCCGGCGCCGAGCGAACGTGAACGCAGCCAGTGGTATTTCCAGCGCTACGTGTCGCATCTGCCGGCGGGCGGCGAGATCGTGCTGTTCGACCGCAGCTGGTACAACCGTGCCGGGGTCGAGCGGGTCATGGGCTTTTGCAACGATGACGAGTACGAAGAGTTCTTCAGAACCGTCCCCGAGTTTGAAAAGATGCTGCTGCGCTCCGGCATCATCCTGATCAAATACTGGTTCTCGATCACCGACGACGAGCAGGAACTGCGCTTCAAGATGCGCATTCACGACCCGCTCAAGCAATGGAAGCTGAGTCCGATGGACATGGAATCCCGTCGCCGCTGGGAGGATTACACCAAGGCCAAGGAAACCATGCTGGAGCGTACCCATATTCCGGAAGCGCCCTGGTGGATCGTCGAGGCGGTCGACAAGAAAAAGGCTCGCCTCAATTGCATTCACCATCTGTTGAGCCAGATTCCCTATGCCGAAATCGAACGCGAACCGGTCATGTTGCCGGATCGTGTGCATAACCCGGACTATCTGCGCAACCCGGTGCCGAAGGACATTTTCGTTCCGGCAGTGTATTGAGCGCGAACCCGGCCGATCGCGACGGGCAGTTGCGGTCGACCCTCAAAAATGCCGATATTTCATACGGCTCCGATTCGTCGGGGCTGATCTGCAGCTACCTGTTCGCGCCTGAACAAGCGGGCAAGGCCATCGATTCGGCCGGTGCCAAACGCTGGCTGGAGTCTGCCGGGAACGCCCGTTCGCACGAATTCATCTGGCTGCATTTCAGCTTGAGCAACGTCAACTCGACCCGCTGGCTGGGCGAGAACATGGTGCTGCCCGAGGAGTATTTTGCGACGATGCGCGAGGGAACCGGCTCGACCCGCATCGAGCGGGCCGAGGATTACCTGATCGCAGTGATCAACGACGTGGTTTACGAATTTTCGTATGAGGCATCGCAAACCGCCACCTTGTGGATGTGCGTACATCACAACTTCGTGGTCAGCGCCCGCCTGCATCCGTTGCGCAGTGTCGACCGGTTACAGGGCTCGATCAAGGCGGGCGAGCAGATCGATTCGCCGGTCTTTCTGCTGGCCCATTTGCTGCGCGACCAGGCCGATGTACTGCAACAGATCGCGCGTCAGGCGACGGTGCAGGTCGATCAGATCGAAGATCGCTTGTTGGCCGGCTCGGGCGATGCCAAGCGCAGCACGCTTGGCGCGTTGCGGCGGCCGCTGGTTCGCCTGCGCCGGCTGTTGGCGCCGGAGCCAGGTGCCCTGTTTCGTTTGTTGAGCCAAGTGCCGCCCTGGTTCGACGAAAGCGATGCGCAGGAATTACGCGCCGCTACCGAAGAGTCGGCAATCGTGCTGAGCGATCTATCGACCCTGGAGGAGCGCATCAAGCTATTGCAGGAGGAAATGAGTGCGCAGACCACGGAGCAAACTAACCGCAGTCTTTTTTTGCTCACGATGGTGACGGTGCTGGCGCTGCCGATCAATATTATCGCCGGCTTCTTCGGCATGAATGTAGGCGGCATTCCGCTGGGCGAGAATCCCCACGGTTTCTGGATCATTGCGGCAATTGTCGCCAGTTTTTGCGTCGTTGCCGGCTGGTACGCGTTTTTCAAGCAGCGGGAATAGCGCCCGCCCGCTCAATGGCTGCCCACGGGTAGCGTCAACACCGGGCTGGCACCGGCTTTGGAATTAAGCTCCAGGCGCGACAACTCGACCAGCAGCGAAAATGTCGCTTTGGTGTCCTGATCGGCTTCGTCGATATAGAACCAGTAGCCGCGATAGGGAATGGCGACCCGTGCGCTGGCCGGACGTTCGCTGCCGGATTTGTGGAAGACGGTGAAGAGGCCGGTCGTAATCTTGTTCCAGTCGAAGGGATTCCCCGTCTTGTCATACGTCCGCTTGGCCAAGCCCTGCGCCAGGTGCTCACCGGGGACGTCGACACCGTGCGAAACGAAGAAGAGCGTTTGCAACATCGACCGCGTTTCCAGATCGAGATTGCCGACGCCTTCCGCTGGATAGGTGACGGGAAAGGGCGACAAGGCTTCCTGCGTGATCTCGTACTTGTTCAGCCCTGGCTTGAGCTTGAAGATCTGGGTCACGATCAACCATTCCGGAGAGTTGATGGCCTCCGGACTGATGCGCAACACCGGTTGCTGGGTCTTCCGTATCAGGCTCCAGGTCTTGCCGTTGCCATCGCGTCGATACTCCAAACCGTTCTTGGCCGCTTCGATCACGTCGCCTGCCTTGATGCTGGCGGCAGGGAGCGGGCTACCGGCAGGCTCGCTGCGGTCTTCTACCCCGAAGACGATCTGCCCCTTTTCCTGCAGCACTTGCAAGGCTTCGACACCGCGCCGGAAATTGCTGAATTCCGGTGCGGCAGCCGGTGTCGGGCCGCTTGCCGTCTGACCATTGGGAACCCAGTTGAGATTCTCCAGATAAAGGCGAAATACTGTGGCTATCGGCCAGGTCGTTTTTGCCAGATAGACGATTCCATCCAGTGGTAGTGGCGTGAACAGTTTCCGGGTGAATTCCTGATCGTCGAGTGGCGTAAAACTGAAGGTGGGGCGGTCTGCCTGCGTGATTTCGATCTGCGGCAGGATCGAGGTGTAGCTTTTATTGATATCCGCGCCGGAGGCCGTGAAGAAGGGCATCAGGCCGAACGTCTGCGAACGCTCGAACTGCGCAGCAATGGCCGCTACGCCGAGGCTGCTGGGGGTGTCGGTGTAGCGTAGACGCACGATGTTGAGCAGCATCTGCTCCTCGGTCGTTGACTTGATGGTTTCGTTGTATTCGAGCCGCGACTGCTGCAAGGAGCGCGGCCCGAAAGAGCTACAGCCAGCCAGGAATAGCGACACCAGCCCGGCAACCAGAAGATTGCGGTAGCGTGGCCGGTCAGTCGCTTGCGGTGGCGTTGGCAGAGACAGAGCGCAAAAGGGCATATGAATTCCGGAGTACGGGAATATTCGATGGCGAATTGTATGTTCTGGCAATTACAAAACGGCGTCAAACCGCTATCCGCGTCGCAATTCCTTAACCTTTCTGCAACTGCGGGGTCATGCGTCCCGCCTATTCTGCCTTTGCCAGCAACTCCGGGGGATTTCCGGAAAATTCTTCTGGCGCGTATCCACAAGGAGATCCAGATCGTGAGCCAAACAAGCCGCAACACACCGCAAGACGTTTGTCGCGTCATCGCCATGGCGATGCTTGCCGACAACAATATGGATGACCAGGAAATCGCTGTTCTGGCCGAAATGAAAGTACATGAAAAAGCTGGCATCAACCCCGACGAATTTCGTGGCGCCGTCCATGACCTGTGCAAGGAAATTCTGGTCAATGAAGACGGCACGCCGAATGTGTCGGTGACCGAGCTGGGACTGATCACCAAAATCCTGCCGCTACTGAATCGCGAGGCGCCAATGGATATGGAATCGGTGTCGCATCTGGTCGAACTGGTCAATCGCGCCGACCCGACGCTACTGGGCGAAAGCCTGCTGGATGGCGAGCGCCTCGATGCGACGCTGGATCGCATCGACGATCGTCGCCTGCAACTCTGGATCGGTTCGATGCTGGTCAGAATGGTGCATGCCGACGGTGAGGTGCATGACAACGAAAAGATTCTGGTCAGCCATGTGCTTAACCGCTGGAGCATTGCCCCTGAGTCGCTTGGCGTAGGCAACTGAGCGGCAGGCGTGGCGGGGAAACCCGCCACGCCTGGGTATCAGGCGACGATGTGCAGGCCGGCGTCGACGTAGATCACGTCCCCGGTCATGCCGGAAGCGGCGCCGCCGGCAAGGAAGGCGACGACCCGGCCGACTTCGGCAATTTCCACCAGTCGATGCCCCGGGGAGCGCGATACGGCCATGTCGATCAACTCATCGAAGTGGTCGATGCCGCTGGCAGCGCGTGTGCGTAGCGGCCCCGGCGATACGGCGTAGACGCGGATGCCGGCGTCGCCCAGCTCCTTGGCCATGTAGCGTACGGTGGATTCCAGCGCAGCCTTGACCGGGCCCATCATGTTGTAATGGTCGACGACCTTGTCGGCACCGTGATAACTCATGGTGATCAACGCGCCGCCGTTCTTCATCAAGGGCTCTGCGTAGTGCGCCATTTGGATGAACGAATGGCAGGAGATCTGCATGGCCTGCAGAAAGCCGGCTTCCGAGCAATCGACGATACGGCCGTGCAAATCCTCTTTTGGCGCAAAGGCGATCGAGTGGATGACGAAGTCGAGCACGCCCCATTCGGCCTCGATGCGTTCAAAAACGGCCTGGATCTGACCCGGTTGCGAGACATCAAGCGGCATCAGCAGTGCCGAATCGATCTGCTCGGCCAGCGGCTCGATGAATTTCTTCGATTTGTCGTTGATGTAGGTCAGCGCGATATCGGCGCCAAAAGCACGCAGCTTGGCCGCGCAACCGAAGGCAATGCTGTCGGCGTTGGCAACGCCGACGACCAGCCCTTTCTTGCCCTTGAGCATATCGCCGACACGGGTGTTTTCATCCCAGACTTTCGGCAGCGGATCAATGGAGTTTGGATCGATAAACATGGTTGCTCCTCGTTGAGTTGAAATTCTCTGTGTGCCGATCAGACACCGGTGCTTTCATTAGCCCGCTTGGCTCTGGTCTTGGGTGCCGGCCGCCCCTTGATGTCGAGTACCTCCTTGATCTGGTTATACATATCAAGCGAGTCGTCGTTCATTTCTTCCGTCGGCCCAAGCACGAATTCACACTGTTCCAGCGCGCGAACACGATCCTTCTCATCCGGTAACAGCAGCGGCAGCGTGGCCAGAGCTTGTTCTGGTTCGAAGGCGACGATCAGATCCTGTTCGTGGATGATCTGGCTGCGCGTGGCAGCGCCGAGCGCGGCGAAAGGTTCGTGGGTGGTGAGCAATTCGTTGGAACGCTCGAGACGGTCGCGGCGCACGCTCCTGCGGGCATGAGCCAGCAGGATCAGCATGCGGATCACGGCATCGGCATAGCCGCCGCGATCGATCGTGTCCAGCGAGCGGGCCACGTCGGTGAAGGCGCGCATGTCCGATGGCGCGCTATCGCTGATGCGGCCCGGTTCGCTGGCGCCGAGGGCACGCATCTGCGGCAGCCCGTAAATGAAATTGAACGTGGTTTCGACCATACCGTCGCGCATGTCGCGGTAGAGGTTCAGGGCATCGTGCATGGAATTGACAACGGACCGTTCCCAGATCAAATAGGGATTGTCGTCGGATGCTTGTTGCCGGCTGGCGCGCACCATCTCGGCTACCGGCGACAAGGGAGCGAGCAGGGGGTTCTTGTCGCTCAGCAAGTAGCGACGCATGCGCAAGGGATTGGACTTGACGCAGTATCTGGCGGTTGCCGGTGTCGTCACGGCACGGATGAACGGCCGCAAGGTCAGGCTGTACAACTCGGAATTCAGCCTGGAAAGGCGGTCGACCGCAGCAAACGGCTTTTCGTCGTCGCGATTGTCGTCCATGGCCAGAATGTCTTCGATACTGCGTTCCTCGAACGACACCTCGAAATGCTTGTCGTGGCCTTCGCCGACTTCATTGACGATCTTCATCTCGTAAAGCCCCGGTACCAGTGCTTCGATCTCCTTGAGGGTCGAGACGATCTCCTTGTGTTGCTTGTTGGCGACCGATGCCGATACGAAGATGCCGAGGTGACCGATGCTGTCATGGACGGTATAGACGATGCGCTGGCCGCGCGCCTTGATCTCCTGAACATCGGAATAGATGTCGGCAATCCAGTTCAGCGCCTGCGGCGGCGGTGTGATGTTGTCGCCATGCGAGGCAAATACGATGATCGGCGCGCGAATATTGCGCAGATCGGCGTGCAGGCGACTGTCCAGTTGGGCACCGCCACGTGCCAGCTTGTTGCCGACAAACAGGTTGCCGACGATCCACTCGATTTCGGCGGCGCTCATGAAATAGAAGCCGGACCACCAGTTTTCGAATTCCAGATAGCGCGCCGACTCGCCATCGGGGTTTGCAAACACGTCGTAGTATTTCTTGACGTAGTTGCCGCCGGGGTTGAGTTTCTCGAAGTTCTCGACCAGATTGGCACCGTCGAACTCGCCGTTGCCCAGGTCGGCAGCCAGCATGATCGGCGCCACACCGCCGTAAATGCCGCCGTAATAGCGCATCGGGTTTTTGCCGCGCGTGCCCGACCAGTAGGAAAGCGGTGCGCCGTTTACCACCACGGGGCCGGTGAGGTCGGGGTTGGTCGCTGCCAATAGCATCGTTGCCCAGCCGCCCTGGCAATTGCCGATGATGACCGGCTTCGGGCTGTCCGGGTGGCGGCGCCGCACTTCGCGCACGAAAGCGGCTTCGGCGCGCGTCACGTTGGCGATGGTCTGGCCTGGTTCCGGATGGGTCTTGAAAATGCAGAAGTAAACTGGGTGGCCGGCATTCAGCGCCACGCCGACTTCGCTTTCGCTCTTGAAGCCGCCAATGCCCGAACCGTGGCCGGCGCGTGGATCGACGATGATATAGGGGCGACCGTTTTCACGTACCTCGACGCCAGCCGGGGGGCGAATGCGTACCAGGGAGTAATTGACCGGGTTCTTCAGCGTGCTGCCGTCGATGATCAAATCGTATTCATAAGCCAGTACCGGTGGGCATCCGGCACGCTCGTGCTCGACGAACTGATTGCCGCGTTTGCGCATGACGTCGAGAAATAGCACGTAGCGCTGCGCGAAGTCGGTCAGATAGTCGGAGAAATCCGTAACTTTCGAGTGTTCTGCGAAGGCCTTGGCCACGGCCGAGCAAGCCTGACTCTGATTTTCCAGCACGCTCTTGGAGTTTTCTCGCAAGGCAGTGGAATGGGTGCGAACTGCTCCCGACATTTCCTCGACATAGGACTTGGTGCGGGCCGCATGCTTGGCCATCCCCTCGAGGGCATCGCTTCGGTTGAGCAAATGGCCCAGCACGTTCTGACCCAGAACGTCTTCCAGGGAAAAGGGCCGGACGACATTTGAAGATGCATTGGTAGTCATGGTTGTTCTCGCAATTGAAATTGTTGAAAGGTGGCCGGGGTATCGGGGCTGCTACAGGGTCGCGCTGTTAGCCCCCGGCTTCGAAGTTCATCGTTGCGCGGCACGGTATTTCGCAGATCCTCGCCGGGGATCACACGGCAACCAGATTGGCCGTGTGTCGGGCGATCATCCATTCTTCGTTGGTCGGGATAACCAGAGCGGTCACCCGGCTATCCGGATGCGTGATCACGTTGCGTTTTTCAGCATTGGCAACCGCATCCAGGTCGACACCGAGCCAGGTGAGGGCGGCGCATGTGCGCTCGCGAATCGGCGCCGAGTTTTCGCCTATCCCGCCGGTGAATACCAGCGCATCGAAGCCCTGAAGAAGCGCGGCCATGGCGCCGATTTCGCGCACCAGGCGATAACAGAAGAGATCTACGGCCTCGCGCGCCGAGGGTTCCTCGCTGGCGAGCAGCTCGCGCATGTCCTGCGAAATGCCGGAAACGCCAAGCAAGCCCGATTCCTTGTAGAGCAGGCGTTCCAGTGCCGCTGCATCCATGTTGTGGTTTTGCATCATGTAGAGGATCACGCCGGGATCGAGGCTGCCGGTACGCGTGCCCATCATCAATCCGTCCACTGCCGAAAAGCCCATAGACGAATCCTGGCTCTTGCCCCCGGCAATTGCGCATAGCGAAGCCCCGTTGCCCAAGTGGGCAATAATGACTTTGCCCTGCGAGCGCTCGCCCAGGTATTGCGGCAATACATGAGCGATGTATTCGTAGGAGAGCCCGTGGAAGCCGTAACGCCTCACACCTTCGGCCGCAATCCAGCGCGGCACGGAGAGCATTTGCACCAGCGGTAGCTGGCTGCGGTGGAATGCGGTGTCGAAGCAGGCGACCTGTGGCGCGCCATCGAGTGCAGCGCTCATGGCTTCGATGCCGGCGATATTGTGCGGCTGGTGCAAGGGCGCGAGCGGCGCGAAGGCGTTAAGCACGGTGAGCGTTTCATCGTCGATGCGCACCGGTTGAGAATACTTGTCGCCACCATGAACCACCCGATGACCCACTGCGACGATGCGCCAAGCAGACGGTTGCTGGTGCAGCCAGTCGACCAGAAGTCCGAGTGCCGCGCGATGCCGGCCGGTTTCGGGAACCGGCAAATCGACGTCATCGATGATCTGACCCGATTTGTCCTTGACCTTGAGATGGGTACGCGCGCCAATGCCGTCGATCTGCCCGACGATTTCGGGTGTGCCCGGAATCTCGTCGGCGAAGGCGAACAAGGCAAATTTGATCGACGACGACCCGGCGTTCAGCGTCAGGATTGCCTCGTTCATTTGAGCTTGCTCTTTCGGTGATGGGCCATGACGACGGCTACTGCGGTTGATGCAGTGCGGGTTTCGGCGGTATCGGAACGGCTGGTCAGCACGATGGGAACGCGGGTGCCGAGCACGATGCCGGCGGCCACGGCATCGGCGAGGTGCTCAAGCTGTTTGGCCACCATGTTGCCAGCTTCGATGTCCGGCACCACCAGGATGTCCGCCTGTCCGGCAACTGGCGAGCGAATTCCCTTGGTGCGGGCGGCGGCCATCGAAATTGCGTTGTCGAAGGCGAGGGGGCCGTCGAGCAGGCCACCTGTAATCTGTCTGCGGTCGGCCATCTTGCACAGGGATGCGGCATCGATGGTTGCCTGCATCTTCGGGTTTATGGTTTCCACTGCGGCAAGAATTGCCACTTTGGGTTCCTGGATCTTGAGCATGAGCGCCAGGTCGATGGCGTTCTGGATGATGTCGGCCTTGGTCACGAGATCCGGCACGATATTGATCGCCGCATCGGTAATCAGCAGCAGGCGAGGGTAGGTCGGCACATCCATGATGAACACGTGGCTGATGCGGCGCTCGGTGCGCAAGCCGGTTGCGGAGGACACCACTGCGCTCATCAGTTCGTCGGTATGCAGCGAACCCTTCATCAGGGCATCGACCTTGCCTTCCCGAGCCAGGGCGACGGCAGCCTGAGCGGCGGCGTGGCTGTGCTCGACATCGACGATGATGGTTTCGCTCAAATCCAGATTGAACTCTTCGGCGACCGCCCGGATCTTTGCCTCGGGGCCGACCAGGGTTGGCACGACCAGGCCGCGATCGCGCGCCAGCAAGGCGCCACGCAGGGATTCGGCATCGCAGGGATGAGCCACCGCCAGCGAAATCGCCGACAGCCCCTTGGTGATTTCCAGCAAATGCTCAAAGCGGGCGGCCTTGGTTTCCGAGAGCTTGAGTTCCGGCATTTCCACCTTGGGCCGGCGGATTTTCTCCAGCGGGGCGAGTACTTCTGCCGTGCCATGCAGCACGCTTTCGCCTTCCTGGTTGCGCACCCGGCAATCGAAAACGATGTGGTGGTTATGGGCGAATTTCTGGTGACAGGTAATGGTGACAGTCAAGGTGTCGCCGATGCGTACCGGGCGCTCGAAATTGAAGGTCTGGCCGATGTAGACCGACCCCGGGCCGGGAAACTGCGTGCCGAGAACGTTCGAGACGAGGACGCCGCCCCACATGCCGTGGCCCACCACTTCGCGAAAACTCGATGAACTGGCGTATTCGGGATCGACGTGAGTCGGGTTGATGTCGCCGGAGAGGATGGCAAACATCTGAATGTCCTCGTTGCGCAGGGTGCGAACAAGGGTGGAGCAATCCCCGACTTGAATTTCGTCGAATGTAATATTTTCGATATATTCCAAAGGCATGCTTGATCGATCGTTCATGGTCGCCTCATTCGTCGCGGAAAGATTCGGAGCCAGCGCAGATCCCGGTAAAGGAAAACTGAATATCGCCCTTCGGGCCTATTGGCTACTGTCTAAAAATTAGTCCCGAGAAGTTTCAATGGTGTGGCAGCAAAGCTACGGCACCTGTAATACTCGGCTGCCCGTTGCTGCGTCGCACAACGGTTCACAACGCTGTAACAAACAATGACTAAAGTCGGGGAACCTTCTGTTAGGAGTTCGCTCGATGAAACGCTTTATCAAGTCCGCAGCCCTTGCTGCCGCAGTTACGCTTTGCGCCACCTCCCTGACTTTCGCTCAGGAAAGAATTCGTCTGACCGGCTCCGGCGCCAGTTTCCCGGCGCCGTTGTATCTGACCTGGTTCAAGGATTACAGCAAGAAGACCGCAGGTGTCACCGTGGATTACCAGTCCAAAGGCAGCGGCGCCGGTGTCCAGGATTTCATCAACAAGACCGTGGATTTCGCAGCAAGTGACTCGGCCATGTCGAAGGAAGACATAGCCAAGGTCGGCGAAGGCGTACAGTTGCTGCCGATGACCGCCGGCGAGATCGTGCTTGCCTACAATCTGCCGGGCGCCCCCAAGGGCCTCAAGCTGCCGCGCGACGTTTATTCCAACATCTTCCTCGGCAACATCACCAAGTGGAACGATCCGAAGATCGCTGCTGCCAATCCGGGCATGACCCTGCCTGACATGCCGATCACCGTCGTCGTCCGTGCCGATTCGAGCGGTACCACCGCCGTCTTCACCAAGCACCTGGCAGCGATCAATCCCGACTTCAAGAGCAAGCTGGGCGAGGGCAACACGGTCAACTGGCCAGCGAGCGACAAATTCATCAAGTCGCCGAAAAACGATGGCGTGACCGCCACCGTTCGCCAGACCCCGGGCGCCATCGGCTACATCGAATACTCCTTCGCCAAGCTGGCCAAGGTCGACTACGCCCTGCTGCAGAACAAGGCCGGTCAATACGTTGCACCGGGCAAGGGGGGCGAGACACTGGCTGGCGTCAAGTTGCCGGAAGACATGATTGCCTGGCTGCCCGATCCGGATGGTGCCAAGGCCTACCCGATCACCTCCTACACCTGGATGATGTTCCGCAAGCACAATGACAACCCTGCCAAGGCCAAGGCCATGCGCGACATGATCGAGTACGGCCTGACCGAAGGCCAGAAGGTTGCAGATTCGATGGGTTACATCCCGCTGCCGCCGGTCGTCGTCGAGCAGGTTCGTAAGGCCGCCGCCAACATCAAGTAAAGCTGGTTGCATGCCGGGCGGCGGGTTTTTACCCGCCGCTTTGGCGACTGCCCTCGGTGCCAGCGCGCCGTCGGGCCAATCTACCGCCTTGGATCAAGCTCATGGATAAACCCTTTGTTGTACCTGCGCAGCCGGACTCGGTCTGTCAGCCACCTTCTACGCTCGATTTTCTGGTCGACCGCAGCTTCCGTGCCATGTCGCGTGCGGGTGTCATCCTGATCCTGGCGCTGGTTGTTGCCCTGGTCTTCGAGATTGGTCACAAGGCCATTCCCGGCTTCCAGAAATACGGGCTGGATATGCTCACCGGCACCGTCTGGGACGTCAACCAGCAGAAGTTTGGGATACTGCCTGCCATCTGGGGCACGCTTTACAGTGCTCTGATCGCGTTGTTGATCGGCGGTTTCTTCGGTATCAGCATGGCTATTTTCCTGACGCAGGATTTTCTTCCTGCCCGCCTTGCCGCTGTCTTCCGTACCATCGTCGAGTTGCTCGCCGCCATTCCCAGTGTCGTTTATGGCTTGTGGGGTATCTTTGTGGTCATCCCGGCGATCCGTCCGCTGACCGACTGGCTGAACGGCGCCTTTGGCTGGATGCCGTTTTTCAGCACGACCCTGAGCGGCCCTGGCCTGTTGCCGGCTTCGCTGGTGCTGGCGATCATGATTCTGCCTACCATTGCTGCTGTCTCGCAGGATGCGCTGCGTTCGGTGCCGATGAAAACCAAGCAGGCAGCCTACGGCATGGGCACCACGCACTGGGAGGCGATTCTCAAGGTCATGGTGCCATCGGCTGCGACCGGTATCTTCGGTGCGCTGGTACTCGGCCTCGGCCGTGCGCTCGGTGAAACGATGGCGCTGGCCATGCTGGTCGGCAACTCGAATCAGATTTCACTGTCCCTGTTCGCCCCGGCCAACACGCTCGCCGCGCTGCTGGCACTCAACTTCCCCGAGGCCGGCCCGAGCGAAATCGAGGTGCTGATGTACGCAGCGCTGGTTCTGATGTTCATTACGCTGGTGGTCAATGTCATCGGTTCGCTGATCATGGCTTATGCCCAACGTGGAGCCAGGAAATGAGTAATACATCCTCTCTTTCGACCGCCGTGCCAAGTCTGCAACGCAAGCTCGAAGGTCGCGCCTTGCGCAGCATTCTGCTCAGCACCCTGGTCTGGGTCAGCGCGCTCGTCGCCAGCGTACCGCTGTTTTCCGTGCTGTACATGCTGATTACCCGGGGTGGCGCGCGGCTCAACCTCGAAGCTTTCACCGAACTCCCACCGGCCGGTTTCGAGATGGGCGGCGGTTTCGGCAATGCCCTCGTTGGTACTTTCTTCATGGTCGGTATCGCGGCGGCGATTGCCATCCCGATTGGCATTCTGGCGGCCATTTTCCTGGCCGAACTGGGGCCGAGCAGCAGGCTGGCCAATACCGCCCGTTTTGCTGCCAAGACGCTGACCGGCCTGCCATCGATTCTTGCCGGTGTTTTCGCCTATGCCATGGTCGTGCTGACTACCGGTACCTACTCGGCGCCGGCCGGCGGTGTGGCACTGGCCGTGCTGATGCTGCCCATCGTCGTGCTGACTGCCGAAGAGGCGATGAAGATGGTGCCGAAGATCATGAAGGATGCTGCTTACGGCATGGGCTGCACACAATCCCAGGTGGTCTGGAAGGTCGTGTTGCCGACTGGCATGCCGGCCATCCTGACCGGCGTCATGCTGGCTGTCGCACGGGCTGCGGGCGAAACCGCACCACTGCTGTTTACCGCACTGTTCAGCAACTACTGGATTTTCCATGAAGGCCAACTGGAAGTGATGAGCCCGACCGCCTCGCTGGCTGTGCTGATCTACAACTTTTCCGGCATGCCCTTCGACAACCAGCTGGAGCTCGCCTGGGCGGCCTCGCTGGTGCTGGTGATGATTGTGCTGGTCGTCAATGTCGTTAGCCGCATCGTCGGCAAACCCAAGTTCTGAGAATCGGAGTTACTGAAAAATGAGCGCAACGATGCAACAGGTCGCCCCGACCATCACACCAGCCAAAGTGGTCATGGACTGCAAGCTGGACAAGATTTTCTATGGTGACTTTCTCGCAGTTCGCGACAGCCATGTGCCGATTGAAAAGAACAAGATCACCGGTTTCATCGGCCCCTCGGGCTGCGGCAAGAGCACCGTGCTGCGCAGCCTGAACCGGATGAACGACCTGGTCGAGGGCTTTCGTTTCGACGGCCATGTCCATTTTCTCGGGCAGGACGTTTATGGCAAAGGCGTCGATCCCGTTGTCGTCCGGCGCTACATCGGCATGGTGTTTCAGCAGCCGAATCCATTCTCGATGAGCATCATGGACAATGTCGCCTTCGGCCTGCGCCTCAATCGCTATAAGGGCGACATCGGCGACCGTGTCAAGGCAGCGCTGCAAGGTGCCGCGTTGTGGGATGAGGTCAAGGACAAGCTCAAAGTCAGCGGTTTGGCACTCTCCGGCGGCCAGCAACAGCGTCTGTGCATTGCCCGCGCCATTGCCACCGAACCGGAAGTGCTGCTGATGGATGAGCCATGCTCCGCGCTCGACCCCATTGCCACCCGCCGCGTCGAGGAACTGATGGTCGAGTTGAAGAAGGACTACACCATCGCCCTGGTAACCCACAACATGCAGCAGGCCACCCGTGTGGCCGACACGACAGCCTTCTTTTCGGTCGATATTTCTCAGGGAACGCGTACCGGTTACCTGGTCGAGATGGGCCCGACCAGCCAGATTTTCGACAACCCGCGCGAGAAACTGACCAAGGACTACATCAGCGGTCAATTCAGCTGATGCCGGGCGACAGGAGATTCCCCATGAAGCTAAGAGCTGCAATTCTCGGATCGTTGCTGGCATCCGTTGCGCTGCTTGGGCCGCTTGCCCACGCGCAAGGCGCCAAGGCGAGCGACGGCGGCACGCTGGCGTTGCAGGGTGCCGGCGCCACCTTCCCGGCGCCGTTGTATAAACAATGGATCGCCGCCTACAAAAAAGTCGAGCCGTCCACTGCCATCAAATACGCGGTCGTCGGGAGCGGCGAGGGCGTCACCCGTTTTCTTGCCGACAGCGTTGATTTTGGCGCCAGCGATGCCGCCATGAGCGATACGCAGATGGGCGCGGCAAAACACGGGGCGATCCTGATTCCTGCCACTGCCGGCATGGTTGTCCTCGCTTACAACCTGCCAGGCCTTAATGGCCCGCTCAAGCTGAGTCGCGAAACCTATGTGGCGCTTCTGATGGGCAAGATACCGCGCTGGAACGATGCGCGTATCGCTGCCACGAACCCGGGCCTGAACCTGCCTAATCGGGAGATTACGCTGGTTGGCAGGCAGGACAGCAGCGGCACCACCTTTGCCCTGACCAATCACCTGAGTGCGATCAGCAATCAATGGCGTGACCGTGGCCCTGGCGTGACCAAACTGGTCAGCTGGCCGGAAGGCACCATGGTCGTCCGGGGTAACGAAGGCGTGGCCTCCCGTATCAAGTTAAGCGTCGGCTCCATCGGCTACATCGAATACGGTTTTGCCAAAGCTATTGGCATGCCGGTTGCCTTGCTGGAGAACAAGGAAGGGAATTTTGTGGCGCCTGGACCGGAGACCGGGGAAAAGACGCTGGCGACCAATCTGAGCCGCATTCCGGCCAACCTGCGTGCCTTCATTCCCGATCCGGACGGCGCCGATTCCTACCCGATCATTACTTTCAGCTGGCTTCTGCTCAAGGAGCGCTATGCCGACCCGGCCAAGGCGGCGGCGCTCAAGCGCTTCGTGGCCTGGGGGCTGGGCGAAGGTCAGGGCTTCAGCAGCGAACTCGGTTACATTCCTCTGCCGGCCGACGTGGCCGGGCGCGGAAAGGCGGCATTGGCGCGGATTCAATAAACTTTCCTCTATTCGTCGACGGACATGCGCCGCGCAGTTTATGGCGCATGTCCGTCTGTTGCCGTTCACATTTTGCAGACCCGTTTCCGATGACTGTGCCTCGCCATCTTGATTTGCCAGCGATTGAGCGCGCGCTACGCGAGGTGCAGGCGCATTTCGATTCGATGAGCCGGGACTTCGTCGAGACGCGCGATCCGTTCAGTGACGAGGTACTGGCCAACGTCCTCGCCGGCTATGCCCTGATCGACGACTATGTGGCACGCGATGTCGATCTGTTCGAACTTCGCAATATCGACTTGATGCTCGAGATCAACGCAACGGTGCTCTGCGGTGTCGATCCGGCAGAGCGCCGGAAATTTGCCGAACATCTCGCGGCTACCGAGAGGCATTTTTTTGAAAACGAGGGGGGCGGCATTCGCGATATCCTGGAATGGTATGCCGAGCATCGCCATGAATCGCCGTGGAAGCGGGCAGCAGGTATTTACGTCCGCATCCTCAGCAAGCCGCAACTGTTTATCGAGGGCAACAACCGCAGTGGCGCGCTGATCGTCAGCTACCTGTTGCTGCGCGCCGGTCTGCCGCCCTTTGTGCTGACGCTGGCGAACGCAGCGGGCTATTTCAACCCCTCTTCCGTAATTCGCAATTCCGCCAAGCACGGCGTCCGGGCGCTTTTCGAGCTGCCCAAGATCAAGAAGAAATTTGCGGCCTTTCTTGAGGAGCAAGCCGTGCCGGCACAAAAATTTCTCGTTGCCGAAACTGAAGTCCGCATTCCCCCATTGGCCACCCTGAGCCCGCTATGAACTCGCCCCATCTGCTTTCCAGCCGCTCTCTCAGAGGCATGCGCGTGTCGTTCGACATCGACGATACCCTGGTCTGCCAACCCGGTCATGCCGCTGCCGAGAAATGCGTGGTTCCGGCAGCCATTCACCGCTGGCTCGGCGAGCCGCTGCGCTTTGGCACCCGTGCGTTGATCCGCGAATTGCGGCGGCGTGGCTGCAGCATCTGGATCTACACCTCGTCCGGTCGTTCGCCTTTCTATATCCGGCGCTGGCTGTTGCTGCACGGGATTCATGTCGATGGTGTCGTCAATAGCGAACGCCACCGCGACGGACTGGAGGCACACGGGTTCATACACTCGCCGTCGAAATTCCCCCCGGCCTTCGGTATCGACCTGCATGTCGACGATTCTGAAGGCGTCCGGATGGAGGGCGATGCGCACGGCTTCCGCGTCGTTGTCGTGCGTCCCGACGATCCGCACTGGATTTCGCAGGTGCTTGAAGCGGTCGCTCGTATTCAGGGTTTCAAGCGCCACGCTGGCAAACCTGCCGGCCTCAAGGTGGTTCTGCCCAAGCTGCTCGATCGCCGGCAATCCGCCTGACGTCGATTGCAACAGCTTCCGCTAGGCGAGGCGCGCGGGAGCGGCGGCGGGATTTCGCTGCAGGGCGATCCATGCCCGGCGAGGCGACGGGCTTGTTGATATAGTCTGCTTTTGGCGAGGGTTCGTGTCGGTGCCGAGCCCCGATGCAGTTCGTGTTTCCTTTCGCCTCGGGCTGGCTGACTGGAGCCGCAGTTTTTCGAGTGCCGGCAAGGCATGATTCTTTCATCGGACTCGACGCTATTCACCGGAGGAGGCCATGAGCAAGCGAATTCGCATCATCGGTGCCGCCAGCGGCATTGGCGCACAGGATCGCGGATGTGCCGACGGGCCGGTGGCTTTCCACCATTCGCGGGCCTGGCATGAGCTGGAACACCATCCGCTAATCGATTGGGGTACGACGCTGTTTGCGCAGGATCGGCCCGGCCTGGCGCCGGTCGAGCGGGTTGCCGACATCTGTCGCGACCTCGCCGGCGAAGTTGCCGATGCGCTTGCCGCCGAGGCTTTTCCTCTGGTCATCGGCGGCGACCACTCGGTCGCCATCGGCACCTGGAGTGGCGTTGCGCGTCACCTCGGGGCGCCGCTCGGGCTGGTGTGGATCGATGCCCATCTCGACAGCCATACGCCGGAAACTTCTTACTCCGGCGCAATTCACGGCATGCCGCTGGCCTGCCTTCTTGGGCGGGGCGACAAGCGCCTGCTCGGTATCGGGTTGGCCGGGGGGCAGATCAGCCCGCAGCACACGGTTGTCCTTGGCCCGCGTTCGTGGGAACCGGAAGAGGCCGAATTTCTTGCACGTCTCGGGGTGCGGGTCATCGCTGGCGACGAGATTGACCAGCGCGGCTTTGCCGACTGCCTGGATGAGGCGTTGCGTATCGTTGCCGGTGCCACGGCCGGCTTTGGCGTCACCCTCGATCTCGATGCCATCGACCCGGAGATCGCTCCCGGGGTGGGCAGCCCGGAGCCGGAGGGCTTGAGCGCCGCCGCAGTCCGTCTCGGCTTGCGGCGACTGGCCGGGCTGCATGGCCTGCTGGCGCTGGAGATTGTCGAATACAATCCGGATCGAGATCGCCATGGCGTCACGGCGCGCCTGGTTGCCGAACTGATCGGCGACATTCTGCCGCTACTGACCCACCCGCAACGTAATTCGCCTCCCGCAAGCTACTGACATTCAGGCATGAACATCGATCACCATTCCGTCCTCGGCCTCGCGCCGGGCGCAACGCCGGCCGAAATAAAGCGCACCTATCGCCGTCTGGCGATGCGCTGGCATCCGGATCGCAACAGCGACCCGGCGGCGACGGAGCGCTTCCGGTCGATTCGCGCGGCCTATGAAGCGCTTGTTGCGGTCGACAGCGAAAAAGAGGCAAATACCGAAGCCGCCGATGAGGCGCCAGAGAAGGCCGAAGCGGAAGCTGAGACGGAAGCTGAGACGGAAGCTGAGACGGAAGCAGAAACGGCGGCGCGGGCGGCGGATATTCGCCTGAATATCGAGGTTGGCCTGGCGGAGGCGGCAGCCGGTTGCCGCAAGACGATTGCCTACACACGCGGCAAGCCCTGCAAGACTTGCGCCGGCAGTGGCGAAGCCGGTATCACGCGCACGCGTTTTTGCGATGCTTGTCATGGCAGTGGCCGGGTGCGCGACGGCAAGCGCGGGCTGGTGAGCTGCGAGGCCTGTGGCGGGCGCGGTTTTTTCAGTGAGCGGATTTGCCCGGATTGCGTTGGCAGCGGTCGCGAAATGGCCGGCGTCAGTCTGGAGATCCGGGTGCCGTCGGGCATGTTGCCAGGCGACGAACTGCGCCTGGCCGGGCAGGGCGAAGCGGCGCACGACGATCTGGCGGCGGGCGATCTGTTCCTGACCATCGTCATTGGCAGTCACCCGCTGTTTGAATTGTGCGGTCGCGATCTGAGTTTCAGCATGCCGGTCAGTGCGCTGGCCTTGCTGGCGGGCGGCGAGATCGAGTTGCCGACGCTTTCCGGCACCCTGAAATGCACGCTGGAACCGGGCGAGCCGACCGCGCGCGAACTGCGCTTCGCCGGCAAGGGATTTCCCGGGCGGGGCAAATACGCAGCGGGCGATCTGGTCGTCCGGATGCAGCCGGTTTTTCCAGCCAAGCTGAATGCCCGTCAGCGGAAGCTGCTGTTGCAGGCCAACGTGGCATTGCTTGACGATGCGTCGGCCAGTTTGCCGGAGATTGCCGCGTGGAACGAGCAATACGCCGGGCCTAGACCATCGTGAAATTTGGCCATTTTTGCCTGTCGACCGCAGCAGATGCTTGAGTTCGGGCAAGGCGTAATAAACTTGCGTCCTGATTCAAACAGCAGCGATTGTCCATGAACCCGATTTCGCAAGAACTCGCCGAGCAGATACGCGCCATCCGCGAGGAAGTGGTGATGCAGACGCTTCTGGTCGCGCTGCTTGCCGGGGGCGTGCTGCTGGTCGCCATGCTGGCGCGCAACCTGCACCTGGGCAATTCACTCAGCATCGTCCATCCCGCGCTTTATCTGTTGCTGTTCCTGGTCTATCTGTTGAGACGCCAGATTGGCGCCGAGCGTATCGCCTGGCTGATGGTGATCCTGTTTTATCTGACGGCGACCACCGGCCTGTTCGTTTCCGGGCTGGCCGGCAGTTCGACAGCAGGATACCTGGCCTTCTGCTTTGTTTCGGCGACCTTCTTTGGCGTAAGCGGCGGTGTCGTCTCGGCGCTACTCGCCATCGGCAGTATTGGGCTGGTCGGTATCTTGTACGTTGGTGGCCTGGTCGGGCTGAATTTCGAACTGTCGAGCTTCATGCAAAGCCCTTACAGTTGGTTGGCGGCGCTGATGACCGTAGCCACGTTGGCCTGGCTGGTGCTCAGCCAGCTTGGCAGCCTCAACGGGCGCTACATGAAACTGCTGGCCGAGCAGCACCATCTGGCGCGTCACGATTCGCTCACCGGGCTGAAAAACCGGGTGGCGCTCGAAAGCGTTCTCGAGCACTCGATTGCCGAAGCAGCGCGTGACGATCTGTCGGTGGCGATCTTTCTGCTCGATCTGGATCGCTTCAAGAACATCAACGACTCGCTCGGCCATTCTGCCGGCGACGAGTTGCTGATCCAGGTCGCGGGGCGCCTGCAGAGCTGCGTGCGGGAGGCGGATACCGTCGCGCGGCTGAGCGGCGACGAGTTTGTCGTACTGCTGCCGCGCCTCGCTTCGCCGGACGTGACCGCCATTGCCGGTAAACTGGTGGAGGCGCTGGCACAGCCTTATACGGTAGGCGACCGCGAACTGCGAACGACGCCGTCCATTGGTATCAGCATTTGCCCGCGCGATACGCAGGATGTCGAGACGCTGATCAAATATGCCGATACCGCGATGTATGCCGCCAAGGGCAAGGGCGGGGCACATTTTCGCTATTTCGCGCCGGAGATGAATCAGGCGGCTACCGACCGCCTGCTGGTCGAATTGCGCTTGCGCGAGGCCATGGCACTCGGCCAGCTCAACCTGCATTACCAGCCGAAAATCGACATGAGCGGCCACCTGACCGGCCTGGAGGCGCTGATTCGCTGGGAGGAACAGGGCGGCTTGTCGATGCTGCCGGCGCAATTCATCGCCATCGCTGAAGAAAGCGGGTTGATCGACGAAATTGGCGACTGGGTGATTGCAGGCGTCTGCCGGCAATTGCGCAGCTGGCTCGATGACGGCATTCGCCCGCCTCGGGTGGCGATCAATCTGTCGACCCGGCAGCTTCGTCAGCACAATCTGGCGATGAATGTGGCGCGCCGCTTGATCGAGGCGTCGGTCGCGCCGGATTTGCTGGAATTCGAGATCACCGAGACCGCCGCCATGGAAAATGCCGAAACGGCCGAGCGGCGCCTTGGCGAGTTGAGTGCAATGGGCGTCACGCTCAGCATCGACGATTTCGGCACCGGTTATTCGTCGCTGTCGCACCTGCGCAGCCTGCCGCTCGATGCGCTGAAAATCGACCAAACCTTCGTCCGCGATATTGCCACCGACGCCAACGACCTGGCGATTGCCCGGGGTACCATCGCGCTGGCGCACAGTCTCGGCTTGCGGGTCGTCGCGGAAGGCGTCGAAACGATGGCCCAGTGGCAATTGCTGCGCGAACACGGGTGCGACGAAGTGCAGGGCTTCCTGATTGCCCGGCCGCTACCGGCCGAGGAGCTGGCCGGCCTGCTGGTTGCCGGGAAGATTCCCGTTCCGACCGGCGGTTAGCAGCCTGTCGGACTTGCAGGCGGCCAGGATCAGAGCAAGGGGCTCATGGTCTGCACCGCGTTTTCGAGTAGGCGGCGGAAGCGAGGTCGGGCACGCCATTGCGCGGCGTCCAGTTGCTCGGCACGGCCTTCGTAATCGTGCTGCAAGGCGCGCATGGCAGCTGCGAACGCCCGATCATAGGCAATCATCGAGACTTCGAAATTCAGCTCGAAGCTGCGCAGGTCGAGATTGACCGTGCCGAAGACGGTGGTTTCTTCATCGATGACCATGCTTTTCGTGTGCAGCAGCCCGTCGCGGAAGCGCATGATCCGGACGCCGACCGCCAGCAGGTCCTCGATATAGGCTTCGCTGGCGTAGCGCACCAGCCGCGAGTCGATCTTTTCGGGCACGATCAGCACCACCTGAACCCCGCGCAGCGCGGCCGTGCACAGCGCCGTCATCAAGGCTTCGCCGGGAACGAAGTAGGGCGTGGTGAGAACGATCTCGCAGCGCGCGGCATAGATCGCGGCCAGCAACAAGGCATCGATGCGCAGGATCGAGGCTTGCGGCCCGGAGGGAAAAATCTGGATCTGACTGCTACCGACCGGTGCCAGATGGGGCGGTGGGGGCGGAGCGAAACGTTGGCCGGTCTGCAGCGAGGTCACCGTGAGCGACACCGCCTCCAGCACCCAGGCCGCCGGCCCCTCGATCCTGACCATGGCATCGACCCATTCGCCGACGCCGGCATCCTGCTTGAAGAAGCGCGGATCGGCGATGTTCATGCTGCCGGTGTAGGCGATGCGGCGGTCAATGACGGCGATCTTGCGGTGGTCGCGCAGGTCGAAACGCACGAACAGGGCACGCAGCGGATTGACCGGCAGGACTTCGACGACGTCGACACCGGCCCGCTGCAGACGCTCGAATGCAGCGCTCTTGAAAAATGGCCGGCTACCGAGCGAATCCATCAGCACGCTGCAAGCGATGCCGCGTTCGGTGGCGCGCACCAGCGCGGCGATGAGATCGTCGACGAAGCCGCCAGCGTTCCAGATGTAGAACTCAAGACGGATCGAACTGCGGGCGGCATCGATGTCGGCGATCAGCGCCTGCATGATCGATCCGCTATCGCTCATCAACTGCAGGCGATGGCCGCACATCAGGGGTAGCCCGACTGCCGCATGGGCCAGACGGCTGATGCTTTCGCCGCCGGCAGAGAGTGTCGTCGGCGCAGCGATGCATTCGGGCGGAATGGCAGCGGCCCAGCGCAACATTTCCGGGCGCAGGGCGATGGCGCGTTGCATCCATTTCTTCCCCAGTCGCCGTTCGCCGATCAACAGATACATCAGCGCCCCGACCGCCGGCAGCAGAATGACCATCAGCAGCCAGCCGACCGCCGTTCCGCTGGCGTTGCGACGCGAAAAAATGCGCAGCGCGATGCCGAGCAAAACGCAAAGGTGGAGGACAGTGAAGAGGCTTAGCATGGTGTTTGCAGTATCGACGCCTGTTTACTCAGGGTCAATGCCTGGCAACGGACGCGGGCGTAAGGTCAATTCTTCGCTTGCGGACGCGGCTCGAAATTGAAGCGTTTTTGCAGGTCGACCGCAACTATCCGCTGCAGTGGCCAGGTCTGCCAGTAGATCGGGGTATTCCCGCTACCGCTCATCAGGTCGAGCAGTGCCTCGTCGTTGGCCGGCGAGCCGGCTGCGTTGCGGCACTCGCTGAAAAAAAGCGGCAGTTCACGGTCGTCGAGCAGGCCGATGCCCAAAGCCGTTTCCAGCAGGATGCTGCCGTTTTCGTCGAGATGGATCGCTGCGATGCTGCCGGCGGGTTCGCCGGTGTGGCTGACGAAGCCGTCATCATGGCGGCGAAACACCCACGGTGTGCAAGCGAGCTCGACGAACACCCGCTGCGGGCCGTTCTGCACGAACCAGCAGCCGGCCTCATCCGCGCCGTACTGCCGGTTCATGAATTCGATCAGGCCGCGATGGGTGACGCGTTCTCCCTGCAAACGCCAGTTGCCCCGCCGGTCGAGCGACAGCCAGTCGTAACAGGCGGGGACGTTGGGCCATTTGGCGATGGCGGAGAGATCGACGGCCACTAGTCCGAATACGCTTCCATCGGCGGACAGGCGCAGTTCAGGTTGCGGTCGCCATACACATCGTCGATGCGATTGACGCTCGGCCAGAACTTGTTGGCTGCCACCCACGGTAGCGGGAAGACGGCCTGTTCGCGGCTGTACGGGTGCTTCCAGTCGGCATCGATCACATCCGCCTGCGAATGCGGGGCATTCTTCAGCGGGTTGTTATCGGCTGACCAGACGCCGTTTTCGATCTGATGGATTTCCTCGCGAATCGCGATCATGGCCCCGATGAAGCGGTCGAGTTCGGCCTTCGATTCGGACTCAGTCGGCTCGACCATGATCGTGCCGGCCACCGGGAACGAGACTGTGGGCGCGTGGAAGCCGTAGTCCATCAGGCGCTTGGCGATGTCGATCTCTGCAATCCCTGTCGCCGCCTTGATCGGGCGGATGTCGAGGATGCATTCGTGCGCGACGCGGCCGTTCTTGCCGACGTAGAGCACCGGGTAGTGCGCGTTCAGCTTCGTAGCGACGTAGTTGGCATTCAGGATGGCGACTTGCGTGGCTTTCTTGACGCCTTCGCCGCCGAGCATGGCCAGGTACATCCAGGAAATGGTGAGGATCGAGGCCGAGCCGAAGGGGGCGGCGGAGACCGCGCCCTGGCCGGCATTGACACGATCCGCCGGGCCGGTGGCGGCGACCGCGTGGTCGGCCATGAAGGGTGCCAGATGGGCCTTGAGGCCAATCGGGCCCATGCCCGGCCCGCCGCCGCCGTGCGGGATGGCGAAGGTCTTGTGCAGGTTCATGTGGCTGACGTCGGCGCCGATGAAGCCGGGCGAGGTGAGGCCGACCTGGGCGTTGAGGTTGGCACCGTCCATGTACACCTGGCCGCCATTGGCGTGGACGATGATGCAGATGTCCTTGATCGCTTCCTCGAAGACGCCGTGCGTCGAAGGGTAGGTAATCATCAGGCAGGCGAGGTCGTCGCGATGCGCTTCGGCCTTGGCGATCAGGTCGTCGATGTCGACGTTGCCGTTGTCGTCGCAATCGACGACGACGACCTTCATGTTGCACATCTGGGCGGTGGCCGGGTTGGTGCCGTGCGCCGATTTCGGGATCAGGCAGACATTGCGGTGCGCTTCGCCACGGCTGGCGTGGTAGCGGGCGATGGCGACCAAGCCAGCGTATTCGCCCTGCGCGCCGGAGTTCGGCTGCATGCAGATGGCGTCGAAGCCAGTAACGGTCTTCAGCCATTCGGTCAGGCCGGCGATCATTTCCAGGTAGCCGACCGCCTGCTCGCGCGGGGCGAAGGGGTGAATGCCGCCGAATTCCGGCCAGGTGACCGGGATCATCTCGCTGGTGGCGTTCAGCTTCATGGTGCAGGAGCCGAGCGAGATCATCGAGTGGTCGAGCGCCAGATCCTTGTTCTGCAAGGATTTCAGGTAGCGCAGCATCTCGTGTTCGGTGTGGTGCGTGTTGAACACGGGGTGTTGCAGGACGGCGTCGGTGCGGAAGAGTTCGTCCGGCAGGGCCGAGTCGGCAGCGGCCACTTGCGCGTCGATGACGTCCATGTCGAGTGTGACCTGGGTAATCAGCTTGAACAGGGTGGCGACGTCGTGACGCGTCGTGGTTTCGTCGAAGGAGATGCCGAGCACGCCGGCCGCCACGCGGCGCAGGTTGAAACCGGCGGCCAGGGCGTCGTGATAGACGGTTTCGGCGCGCGCACCGAGTTCAAGATGGACGGTGTCGTAGAACTGCTTGGTCAGCACCGTGACGCCGGCACGCTTGAGGCCGACGGCCAGGATTGCCGTCAGGCGGTGGATGCGGCCGGCGATCAGGCGCAGGCCTTCCGAGCCGTGATAGACGGCGTACATGCCGGCCATGTTGGCAAGCAGCACCTGCGAGGTGCAGATGTTGGAATTGGCCTTCTCGCGGCGGATGTGCTGCTCGCGCGTCTGCAGCGTCATGCGGAAGGCGGTCTTGCCGCGGGCATCCTTCGACACGCCGATGATGCGGCCCGGCATTGCACGGACGTTGGCTTCGCGGGTGGCGAAGAAGGCGGCGTGCGGGCCGCCGAAGCCCATCGGGATGCCGAAGCGCTGGCTGGAGCCCAGCGCGATGTCGGCGCCCATTGCGCCGGGCGACTTGAGCAGCACCAGCGCCATCAGGTCGCTGGCGACGGCGACGGTCGTGCCCTTGGCCTTCAGTTTGCCGATCAGGCCCGTCAGGTCGCGGACTTCGCCGTTGTCGCCGGGGTATTGCAGCAGGGCGCCGAAAAATTCGTCGCTTTCGATTTTTGCCTCATTTTCGGGGTCGACCGCAACAGGCACCAATTCGAAGCCGAAATAGGCGGCGCGGGTCTTGACCACGTCGATGGTCTGGGGAAAACAGTGCGCATCGACCAGAAAACGGTTGGATTTGGACTTGGAAACGCGCCGCGCCATCGTCATCGCCTCGGCAGCAGCAGTGGCTTCGTCGAGCAGCGAGGCGTTGGCGATCTCCAGGCCGGTCAGGTCGACCACCATCTGCTGGAAGTTCATCAGCGCTTCCAGCCGGCCTTGGGCGATTTCGGCCTGGTAGGGCGTGTAGGCGGTATACCAGCCCGGGTTCTCCATCACGTTGCGCAGGATGACCTTGGGCGTCAGCGTGTCGTAATAGCCCATGCCGATACAGGATTTATTGACGACGTTCTTGCCGGCGATGGCCTTCAGATCGGCCAGCGCTTCGTGCTCCCGGCGCGGCGCCGGCAGCGGCAGGTCGGCCGGCAGGCGGATGGCGGCGGGGACGGTCTGGTCGATGAAATGTTCCAGACTGTCGGCGCCAATGGCGGCCAGCATGGCGGCCATTTCGTTGGCACAGGGGCCGATGTGGCGGCCGATAAATTCGTCGTGCTGCTCCAGGGCTGAGAGCGTTTGATTGAGCGGCATGGGCAATCCTTGATCAGGCGACGTCGGCCAGGCCTCGATAGGCGGTGGCGTCGAGCATTTTGTTGATATCGGCGACGTTGTCTGGCTTGATCTTGAACAGCCAGGCCGCATAGGCATCCTGATTGACCGTTTCCGGCGCGTCGGCGGCAGCCTGGTTCACTTCCGTCACAATGCCGGCGATTGGCGCATAGACGTCGGCTGCGGCCTTGACCGATTCAACGACCGCAATTTCCTTTTCGGCAGGGTAATGGCCGCCGACGTCCGGAAGTTCGATAAAGACGAGATCGCCAAGCGCCTCTTGAGCATGATCGGTAATGCCAACCGTGATGATGCCGTCAGCGTCGAGCAGGAGCCATTCGTGGGAGGTAGCGTACTTGAGGTTATCGGGAACGTAGGACATGGTGGTTTCCTTGGTAAGAAATTATTCGGTAAATGGATTGAGTAGCCCGATCCCGCAACCCTCGAAATCGCGGGTGTTGCGGGTAACGAGGGTGAGGTTGTGCTGCTGGGCGGTGGCGGCGATGAGCATGTCGGGCTGGTCTCGCACAATACCCTTGCGAGAAAAATCACCGCGCATTCGACCCGCACGCTCGGCGATTTCATGGGTTACCGGCAAAACAGTATGGGTGCGCAAGTAATTGTGCAGCCAGTTCGTGAGTTGAATTTCTGGACGCCGCGCAATGCCAAACCAAAGCTCGTCGACAGAAACGGCGCTCAGGCGCTGGTCGGCGACTTCGTGTGCCCAAGAAAGTACTCCAGCATTAGGCCGGCGACGAGTCAATTCACTGACAATGTTGGTGTCGAGCAAGAAACTCACGTCAGGGGTTCCGGGTATTCTTCAGCAAGCATTTCAACGAATGCGTTGGGGCGGCCAATGGTGCTGCGCGGCGGAAGCTCAAGGCCGTCTTCATAACCGGCGTCAATCATTAACTGTCGCAGCTCAGCAAATTCTTCACCGAGGGTTTTTTGCTTGCAACCTGCCTTCCAGGCGCGATATTCAGCCAGTTCTTCAGCCGCAATCATCGCCGCCACTGGCGTGTTGCGGTTGTAGATGATCTGCGGCTCGGTGGCCGCCTGTTTGACGACATCCGAGAAGTGCTGTTTGGCTTGGGCAATGTTCCAGTTCATGGCGGCCTCCGGTTGTGTCCATAATATGTGTTCATTATAGACATGTTTTGCGGATTTAAATGGTCAGGTGACTGCCTTGCCGTTGCGGGCGAATATGGGTTTGGTGACCTTGGCCTTGAGCAGCTTGCCGCGAATTTCGACCTCGACTTCGTCGCCGACCTGTACGCCGAGCGGCAGGCGGGCAAGGGCGATGGACTGCTGTAATGTAGGCGAGAAACTACCTGAGGTAATTTCGCCATTACCATGTTTAGTAACGACTTGTTGATGGCCGCGAAGCACGCCTTTGTCGAGCAGAACAAGGCCTAAGAATGCCTTCTGCTGGCCTGCTGCGGTCAACGCCGGTTTTCCGACGAAATTGCGCTCATCCTTCATGGCGACCGTCCAGGCCAGGCCGGCGTCGAGCGGCGAAACCGTTTCGTCCATGTCCTGGCCGTAGAGATTCATGCCGGCTTCGAGGCGCAGCGTATCGCGCGCGCCCAGGCCGCAAGGAGCGACGCCGGCCTCCTTCAGCTTGTTCCACAGCGACTCGGCTTCGCTGGCGGGCAGCATGATTTCGTAGCCGTCTTCGCCGGTGTAGCCGGTGCTGGCGATGAAATACTGATCGACTTCGGCCGCAAAGAAAGCCTTCAGGC